>PDWJ01000362.1_pt1 | contig 67954 bp, 62 predicted proteins | sample 1430881 | NCBI WGS metagenome assembly PDWJ01 (sample SAMN01162460, study PRJNA174530) | Oral metagenome, whole genome shotgun sequencing project. | biome: Marine environment; feature: Marine mammal; material: Swab sample of the gingival sulcus; isolation source: swab sample of gingival sulcus... | reverse complement strand
ATAAATAAAAAACACTATGATACGAGTAGAAAATTTAAAGAAAATATTCCGTACGGAAGAAATTGAAACAATGGCACTGAACGATGTAAATATTCATGTAGAAAAAGGCGAGTTTGCCGCCATTATGGGACCCTCAGGTTGTGGAAAATCCACTTTGCTTAATATTTTGGGATTATTGGATAATCCAAGCGAGGGAAAATACTTCTTTGATGGAGAAGAAGTTGGAGCATTAAGGGAAAGTCAGCGCACACAATTGCGAAAAGGAAACATTGGTTTTGTATTCCAGAGTTTTAACCTGATTGATGAATTGAATGTGTATGAAAATGTAGAGTTGCCCTTAATTTACTTAAAAATTCCGTCTGCCAAACGTAAAGAAATGGTAAAAGCGGTATTAAAACGTATGAATATCGGACATCGGGAAAAACACTTTCCACAACAACTATCGGGAGGACAACAACAACGTGTTGCCATCGCCCGTGCGGTAGTGGCCAATCCAAAGCTAATTCTTGCTGATGAGCCTACAGGTAACCTGGATTCTAAAAATGGTTTGGAGGTTATGAATTTGCTTAGCGAACTAAATAATGAAGGGACAACGATTATTATGGTAACACACTCGCAACATGATGCCGGTTTTGCTCATCGCACCATTAACTTATTTGATGGTATGGTAGTTAGTCAAATGGCAAACCCAATAAAAATGGAAGAGGTGCTTTGATTGGATGTTGGCGGTTAGCTATTAACTATTAGCTGTTAGCTATTAACTATTAGCTGTTAGCCTTTGGCTTTTAGCTTTTGGTTTCTTCGGACTTCGGACTTCAAACTTCTGTCTTCCCACTTATTTAAAAAATAAACAGATTATGATACATTTAAAAGATATAGATAAATATTACAATTCTAAGTTTCAACGCACTTTTGTATTAAAGGGTATTGACTTAAAGGTAGAAGAAGGTGAATTTATAAGCATCATGGGGCCTTCAGGTTCCGGAAAATCCACGTTGTTACATATTTTGGGGTTATTAGATGCACCCTCAGCCGGTGAATATTGGTTGTATGATACAGATGTGTTAACCCTAAAAGAGAAAAAACGCACGGAATATCACCGTAATTTTATGGGGTTTATCTTCCAAGCCTATCACTTGATAGAGGAAATGACGGTATATGAAAATATTGAAACGCCATTGGTTTATAAAGGTGTAAAACGCAAAGAGCGTCAGGCAATGGTAGCTGATTTGCTCGACCGCTTTGGTATGGTGGCTAAAAAGGATTTATTTCCTCAACAACTATCGGGCGGACAACAGCAGCTGGTGGGTATTGCCAGGGCGATTATTGGGAAACCAAAATTATTGCTGGCTGATGAGCCTACAGGCAATTTGCATAGCAAACAAGGAGAGATGATTATGGAAACGCTTAAGGAACTCCATAATGAAGGAATGACCATTATTCAGGTAACCCATAATGATAAATTTGCTGCCTATGGTGAACGCATTATAGAATTGTCAGATGGAAGGATTTTGACCCCGGAGTTAAAATAGTAGGATATTAGGGGTAATACTCAATGAGGATGTTCTTTTGGAACACCCTCATTTTTTTATAATAAAAAGATGCTATTAGCATTCATCACACTGATCCAAACTTTGATTGTAAACAAACATTGCACGGCGGCTCATTCCCATGCTTGAGAAACCTCCGTCATGATATAAGTTTTGCATGGTAACTTTACGGGTTAAGTCAGAGAATAACGTAACGCAATAGTCGGCTAAATCTTCAGCATCTGCATTTCCTAGTGGCGACATACGTTCAGTAAAGTCCATCAAACCGTCAAATCCTTTTACACCGCTTCCGGCAGTAGTTGGGGTAGGGGATTGAGATATAGTATTAATTCTCACATGCTTTTCTCTACCATAAATATATCCAAAACTTCTGGCAATACTTTCTAACAAGGCTTTTGCATCTGCCATATCGTTATACTCAAACAATGTACGTTGAGCGGCAATATATGATAAAGCAACAATAGATCCCCATTCATTTACTGCATCTAATCTTTTAGCTGTTTGGATGATTTTGTGGAATGAAGTAGCAGAGATATCCAATGTTTGAGAGAATTTACGATAATCCAACTCGTTGTATGGAATCTTTTTTCTTACGTTTGGCGACATTCCGATAGAATGTAATATAAAATCAACTTTTCCGCCAAAAAATTCCATTGATTTTTTAAAGACTTCCTCAATTTCATCTACTTTGGTAGCATCTGCCGGAATTACAATAGAGTCCAGTTTTTTAGCTAACTCATCAATATTTCCCATTCTGATGGCGATAGGAGTGTTAGACAATGTAACTTCAGCTCCTTCTTCGCGGGCTTTTTCTGCAATTTTCCATGCCATTGACTTTTCGTTCAAAGCACCAAATATAATTCCTTTTTTCCCTTTTAATAAGTTGTAACTCATAATTATTTTTTTATTAATTTATTCTTATCCGTTAATTAATGCTTCTGCATTTTTTATGGCTGCCGATGTAATTTTGTTGTCACTTAACATCTTGGCCACTTCATTTACTTTTTCTTTATTAGATAAACGTTTAATATGCGAAAACGTTTGATTATCGATAATATTTTTATACACAAAAAGGTGATCATCACTTTTAGCGGCAATTTGTGGCAAGTGGGTAATGGCGATTACTTGCATATTTTTCGCCATTTTTTTTAGGATATTTCCGGTTTTTCCGGCAATATCTCCGGATACACCACTGTCTATCTCGTCAAAAATAATAGTTGGAAGTAGAACTGACTGTGCCGTTACTGATTTGATAGAAAGCATAAAGCGAGAAAGCTCACCGCCTGAAGCAATTTTTTGTATGGGTTGTAATCCGGTACCTTTATTGGCACTAAACAAGAATGTAATATCATCAATACCGTCAAAAGTAATATCTGATTTCTGTGTGATGTTAATTTCAAATGTAGCTTCAGGCATGCCCAATAACTTTAAATGTTCCAATACTTGTGAGGTAATGGTTGGAATAGTCTTTTTTCGGTTATTTGATAATTCCTGAGCTTTTATTTTTAATTCACTATACATCTTCTCCACTTCTGATGAAAGGGTTTTGATTTCAGTGTCAAGTGATGTAATATTGTTCAATTTTTGTTCTAGATTTTCTTTCTTTTCCAATAATTCTACAACAGAATTAACTTGATGTTTTTGTTGTAAACGGAAAATTAAATCCATTTTTTCATTGAGCATATCAATACGTTCGGCATCATAAACTACATTGTCGGTTATATTTTCAATTTCGCCAACAATATCTTTTAATTCTATGGTCAAACTTTCCAGTCTATCGCTTAATATTTGAATATCCTTGTGGTAAGCCGACTGTTTTTGTATGTCATTTTTGATTAATTCTAATTGATACAATATATTTTGTTCATCATTATTTAATGTTTGTAATGATTGTTGTAACGTATTGCTGATGTTTTCAGCATGATTCAGTAATTTTAATTCAGCTTCAATATCTTGTTCTTTAACAGCTTCTAAATTGCTTTCAACCAGCTCGTCATATAAAAACTGGAGATAATTTTCTTCTAATCTGGCTTGTTTTTCTTGTTCCTTTAACTGATGTAGTTGTGCTGTTGCTTTTTTATATTGGTTAAATAGAGCTTGATAACTTTTTAGGGTTGTTTTTTGTTTTGCAATTTGATCAACAATAGTGAGTTGTGTATTGGACTGGTTAAGGGTTAGTGTTTTGTGTTGAGAGTGAATATCCACTAACATTTCGCCCAATATTTTCATTTGTTGTAAATTAACCGGAGTATCATTTATAAAGGTACGTGATTTTCCGGAAGGAACTATTTCTCTTCTTATAATAAGTTGATTATCATAATCTAAATCAAGGTTATCAAAAAAATACTTTATATCATATTTGCTAATATCAAATTGTGCCTCAATCACACATTTTTTATCTTTATGAGCAATTACTTGCATGTCCATTCTCGAACCCAAAACCAATGATAATGCCCCCAATAAAATGGATTTTCCGGCACCTGTTTCCCCGGTAATTACGGTCAATCCATCCATAAAAGATAAGTCTAATGTTTGGATGAGTGTATAGTTCTCAATATGTAAATGCGTTATCATATGTCAATTTAATGATGTGATATTTTGGTGCAAAAATACACAAAAAAATGCTGAATAAAGGTGAACTTTATTCAGCACTGTAAAAAATATCTGATGTTATGATTATTTTTTTGCTTTAGGGGCTGCGTTATCTTTTTTATCTACAGCTATATTCTTCTTGATTACTTTTCCTTTAATTTTAGCTGTTAAAGGTTTGTCAGAAGCATTAGAATAAATATGAATAGATTTGTGAATAGTACCTAATCTTTTGGTGTCATATCTTACTTTGATTTCTGAAGATTCTCCCGGTAAAATAGGTTTACGAGGCCAAGTAGGAATAGTACAACCACATGAAGAACGTACTTTTGAAAGTACTAATGGTTCTGTTCCTTCATTTGTGAATTTGAAAGTACAGTTTCCGTCAGCTCCTTGTTGAATTGTTCCGTAATTATGAACAATATTTCCTTTTGCATCAACTACACTTTTGTCAAAAACCATTTTAGGTCCGGTAGTTTTTTCTTTAACTTGTACTGTCTTTACTTCTTTTTTAGTTTCAACTTTTGCACTTTGGGCAAATAACCCTACGGTCATAAGTGTAAAAACGATAGGTAAAATAATTCTTTTCATTTTAATAAAATTTTTAATAATTTACTTTGATTAATTTCAAGATTGTATTTTCAAAAACTAGGCCAAAAATGTTTTTTAATATTAATTTTTCTTTTCTTAACATTTTAATGCCATTTTTTAACTTTAATTACATATTTTGATTAATATCCTTAGGTTTAATTAATAAACTCCTTTCTATCAATTATATTTCAAGACATAATTAATATTTAATAAGTTGATAATATATAATTTATTACTTATATATAGGTTTTCTGTTCTGCAAAGTTAAATTTTTTTTTGTGAAAAACAGAGTCAAACGTGAAAAATCATATTTTATGTGTAGATTCAATTGGTAAGTTCCATTAGTAAATGTGATCTTTTACATTTTGTCAAATGATAAACTTCTAGTATCTTTGCTAAAAAATTTATGTGATAAGAAATTTTATCAGATTTGCGAACAAAAAAGGATATTTTTTGTTAGCGTAAGTGTGATGGATAAAATCTTTCACTTATTTAATAAATAAGTTTATAATTTAAAAAAAATAAAATGAAGAAAACAGGTGTATTTTATGGTTCAACATCAGGAACAGCAGAAGATGTTGCCAAAAGAATAGGAGAAGCATTAGGAGCTGATACTTTTGATGTGGCAAATAGTCCTACAGATGAATTAGCAAATTATGAAAATTTAATTCTTGGAGGTTCAACTACCGGAATAGGTGATTTGCAAGAAGATTGGGAAGATTTTATTTCAGAAGTAGAGGGTGCTGACCTTTCAGGAAAAACAGTGGCTATTTTTGGTGTAGGTGATGGCGTTTCATTCCCTGACAGTTTTGTGGGTAGTATGGAAAAAATCTACGAAGTAGTAAAAGAAAAGGATTGTAAAATTATTGGTTTTACAGATACTGAAGGATATGAATTTGAAGAGACACCATCTGTTGTTGATGGAAAATTTGTTGGATTAGCAATTGATGAAGAAAATCAAGATGATTTAACTGACGAAAGAATTAGTAATTGGGTTGAAATGATTAAACCTGAATTGTAATAATATGTCCTAGAAATTAGGATAAAGTAATAAAAAAGCAGCAATATGTTTTAATGTATTGCTGTTTTTTTTGTGTCTTTTTTTAGGATGAGTCAAAAAAAAGACTGTCCAAAATTGAACAGTCTTTATATTGTTATTTTTAAAATTTTGAAAAGGGCTTTTTATCAAATATTTTCTTTAAAGCCACATTTCAAAATGATTGATTTTTGAGCGAGTGCTTATTTATATAAATTCGTTTTTTTCAATAAAGCTAAAACAGCTTTATGAGAAATAAAAATAAGTACAGGCCAGCTTAAAAACCAAAGTATTCCTGTTAAATGTTCCATTTTTTCTGTTTTTTATTAATATGTATGAGAATCTTCTTTCATCTCTTGCTCATCAATCTTCTGATTATTAATTGCTTTCCAAGCCCACCAAATGTAAGCCAATACAAAAGGAACTAATAACGAAACATAACTCATCGTTGTTAATGTAAAAACACTTGATGAAGCATTTTGAATATGTAATGAGCTTTGTAAATCACCATAAGATGAAGGGTAGAAACATGTATTATTAAATCCGGCTAAAATAAATAAAGCAAATACCGTTAAAACTGTTCCTGTTCCGGAGAACCAGATACCATTATTTTTTTGCTTAAATAAAGCCAAGAATAAACCGAATAAAACCAATACAACTCCTAACAATAAGATAACTGTATTTAAAGGCATAGCCAATAAATTATTAAAATATTTATAAGGTTCCATACTTACAATCATTGTTTGTGGATCATAAGCATATCCATCAATCAATAATAATTTGATAAGGAAGAATAAGAAGAACGGTAAAAATAAAACGGTTTCGATTAATAATTGCTTTCTTGCTCTAGCAATCATTTCATCATGCTCTATTGTAAACATGAAATATAAGATGCCTAATATACGTGCTAAAAAGAATACAGCTAATCCCAATGCTACATTTTGGAAATTCAATACAGCTTCTAAACCATAAGCAGGTCCTTCCCAGGTTACTCCATGAGTTACTTCATGAATAGAAAATTGAGAACCTGTAAAGAATGTAGCTACTGCTGTTCCAATTAAAACGGTTCCTAATAATCCATTTAAGAATAAAAGAATTTCGTAAAATTTAGCACCAAATAAGTTAGACGGTTTTGAACGATATTCATAAGATACTGCTTGGATAACAAATGAAACTAAAATAGCCATCCATACCCAATATGCACCTCCAAAACTGGTTGAATAGAATAACGGAAATGAAGCAAAGAATGCACCTCCAAAAGTTACCAATGTGGTAAAAGTAGTTTCCCATTTACGCCCCAAAGAATTAACTAACATCTTTCTTTGAAGTTCTGTTTTTCCGATTGTGTACAACAAAGTTTGTCCGCCTTGAACAAACATTAAAAATACAAGTAATGCACCTAATAAAGATACAATAATCCACCAATATTGTTGTAACGCTAAATGTGATAATGATTCAAACATAACTATTTCTCTTTAGGTCCAATTTTAATTTGTTTAAACATAATTTTCAATTCTGCAATCAATAGGGCAGTAAATACCACCGCAAACATAAAGAATGTAATTTTTACAGAATTTGCACTAATATTAGATACAGCTGATATAGTAGGCATTAAATCTTGTACAACCCAAGGCTGACGTCCTACCTCAGCAACAATCCACCCAGCTTGACTTGTGATATATACAAGTGGTACTGTAACTATTGCCAATTTAAGCCATAATTTTGAAGTTTGTATCTTATCTTTATATACAAGCCATATCATGATAGCAAAGATTAAAACAAACCAAAAGAAAAGTGTAATCATAATATGAAAACTATAAAACGTAAGTGGAACACTTGGAATAATTCCATTCTCATTACCTTTAAAATATCCGTAACCAAAATATTTATAATTCTCATTTAATGTTTTCAGAGCAGAGGCAGCTAATCTTTCATTTCCTGCTTTTTTTGCCATTTTATAGGTTGATAGTGCTTTTATAGCTTTTTCACCCATTGCAATTTTTTGTTTTACAGAAATAATACCTTGCTCAGGATTTCCTTCTATTAAATCTTTAATTCCCGGAACAAATGCATCAAAATCAAGTGCCACTAAGAATGATAATAATCCCGGCATCTCAATTTTAAAATCAATGTCATTTACTTCAGGGTATTTAGCATCTACAGGATCACTTGATAATACACCCATTCCAATAATCGGTGCATTTGTAGTTCCTTCGTACAAACCTTCCATAGCGGCTAATTTCATAGGTTGGTGCTTAGCTACTTCAACGGCAGAACCGTGTCCGGTAAGAGCTGTAGTAATAATCGAAAATAATCCGAAAACAGCGGCGATTAAAATACTTCTTTTTGCAAAAACAATGTTGCGATTGCGAAGCAAGTACCATGCACTAATTCCAATAACAACAACAGCTGCCACTACATAAGAAGAAGAAATAGTGTGGATAAATTTGTTAATGGCTACCGGTGATAAAGCTACATCCCAGAAACTCATCATCTCATTTCGAGCGGTGTCAGGATTAAACTGCATGCCGGCAGGATATTGCATCCAACCATTGGCAACCAAAATCCAAAGAGCTGAAAGGTTTGATCCTATGGCTGTTAACCATGTAGACATTAAGTGGAATTTAGGTTTTACCTTATTCCAACCAAAAAACATAACCGCAATAAAGGTAGATTCCATAAAGAATGCCATAATACCTTCAATTGCTAAAGGCGCACCAAAGATGTCACCTACAAACCACGAGTAATTCGACCAGTTTGTACCAAATTCAAATTCGAGAATAATACCGGTTGCCACACCAATGGCAAAGTTTATTCCGAAAATTGTCATCCAAAATTTTGTAATGACTTTCCATTCAGGGTTTCGTGTTTTATAATAGATTGTTTCCATAATGGCTATTATAAACGTAATACCCAGTGTCAAAGGAACAAATATCCAGTGATACATTGCTGTAAGCGCAAATTGAGCCCTTGACCAATCAACTAATGAATCAAGTAATACCATACGTATAAATTTATGTTAATAATAATGATTTTATTTCTTATTTGTATTTGTAGGAGCTATCATTTGTTCAATTACATAGTCACTCCGTTCTTGTTTTGTTTCAAAATTTGATTTTAAAAAATTAGGAAAGAAGAATAATTTTAATACAGCAAACATGATAAATAATTTGATGAAAATAATTAACCATATCTGTTTGCCCCAACTACTCATATTCTTAAAACCGGAATAATAAAAATTGAAAATATTTTTAAATATATTCATGTGTTTCAAATTTGGTTATCAAATATAAGTAAAATTTAGAAATGTATATAAATAAATCTATTAATTTAAAATTATTCTAAATAATAAAAATATTATTTGATTAATAATACAAATTAAGGTTTGAAAGTAAAGTTTTTATAGGTTTTTAATATCATTTAATTTTAGATACTTTATTTTGGAAAAGATTGTGCAAGATATTTTGGATAAGCTTTATTACTTTTATCAAAATAGGAGTGGAGTGTGGAAATAAAAAAGAGACTACCCAATGGGTAGCCTCTTAAAACAAAACTAATCATGAAAACTATACTTAATTTTTTTTTATTCTCCTAACATTAAACGCTCAAAAGAATTTATTTTTAATTCTTTATTTACAGAGTTTAAGTACTGAGAAACGCTCATTTTACTATCTTTAATATAAGCTTGATCTAAAAGTGTATTTTCTTTTAAGAATTTATTTAATCTACCTTCAGCAATTTTATCAAGGATATTTTCAGGTTTTCCTTCTTGGCGAGCTTGCTCTTTTCCAATTTCAAACTCTCTATCTAATACTTCTTTAGGAACACCGTCTTTATCAATACTTACTGGGTTCATGGCAGCTACTTGCATAGCAGCATTGTGTCCAGCTTCTTCAGCTTCTGCACTATCCATATTCATACCTAATACAGTAGCTAATTTATTTCCATGGTGATTGTAAGCTACAACACACTCAGCAGCAATGGTTTTGTATTGACTTAATACTAATTTCTCACCTGTTTTACCTACCATTTCAGTAATATTCTCTTCAATAGTACGTCCATTGTCCATTTGTGTACTCATGAAACAATCTTTACAAGGCGCTTTAGTTTCAATAGCTTTATCAATTAAGCTATTTGCAAAATCAACAAAGTCTTGGTTTTTAGCTACAAAATCAGTTTCGCAGTTAAGCATCATCACAGCACCAAATTTTTTGTCGCTAGTGTTTTTTGCAATAACAATACCTTCGTTTGCAGACTTATCAGCTCTTTTGTTAGCTAATTTTTGTCCTTTTTTTCTTAAATAATCAATTGCTTTATCTATATCACCGTCAGATTCCTGTAAAGCTTTTTTACAGTCCATCATTCCGGCGCCGGTCATTTGGCGTAATTTATTTACTTCTTGAGCCGTAATTTTAGTCATAAAATTCTATTTTTATATAATGTATAATAATCTTTATTTATCTTCAGCTTTTTTTTCTTCTCCTTTTTCAGGAGTTTCTTCAGCTTTTTCTTCTTTCTTAGCTGCTTTAGCTAATTTTTCACGCTGAACTCTTTCTTCTTTTTCAGCTTTTCTTTCCATTAAGCCTTCTTCGATGGCTTTAGTCATGATGCTTACGATTAACGAAATAGATTTAGAAGCATCATCATTTGCAGGAATAGGGAAATCAACAAGGTTTGGATTTACATTAGTGTCTACAATTGCAAATGTAGGAATATTCAATTTTCTAGCTTCTTTAACAGCAATGTGTTCTTTGTTAATATCAACGATAAATAATGCTGCTGGAATTTTGTTTAAGTCAGCAATACTTCCAAATTGAATTTCTAATTTATCTTTTTCACGTTGAATTTGAAGACGTTCTCTCTTAGCCACGTTTTTCATGGTTTCAGGATTGCTCATCATTTTATCAAGCGTGGACATTTTTCTTACAGCTTTACGAATAGTAGCAAAGTTTGTAAGCATTCCTCCCGGCCATCTGTGAACCATATAAGGCATTCCTGTTGGCTTCACAGTATCTTCAACGATTTCTTGTGCTTGTTTTTTTGTGGCAACAAAAAGGATTTTCTTTCCTGATTTTGCAATTTGCTTAATGGCATTGGCTGCCTCTTCGATTTTTGCTTGTGTTTTGTACAAGTCGATAACGTGTATTCCGTTACGCTCCATAAAAATGTAAGGAGCCATATTAGGATTCCACTTTCTTTTTAGGTGTCCGAAGTGAGCACCTGCGTCTAATAATTGTTCGAAACTTACTCTTGACATGTTGTTTTTTTATGTTTACATTCTTTAATAAAACCAATATTTAGGTAGTCCTACTTTGAGAAATCCCAAATATTTAGATTCTAAACACTCTTTTTTTAAATTTGAAAAAGAAAAAAATTAACGTTTACTAAACTGGAATTTCTTACGGGCTTTCTTTTGTCCCGGTTTTTTCCTTTCAACCATACGTGCATCACGGCGAAGCATTCCATTTTCTTTCAATACAGGACGATATTCTTCTGCATTCACTTCATTTAAAGCACGAGCGATACCTAATTTTAAGGCATCAGATTGTCCGGACATACCTCCACCTGTTAATCTAACTTTGATGTCAAATTGTCCCATTGTATTGGTAACGGTAAAAGGTGAAAGCGCATTTTTTCTTGCCATTTCCACAGTAAAATAATCTTCTATTTTTCTGTTGTTAATGGTAACGTTTCCAGAACCCGGTGTTAGATAAACTCTAGCAATGGCTTTTTTTCTTCTTCCTACTGCATTAACTATTTCCATCTATTTAATTATTATGTTTGATTATGTCGTTTAAATTAATTTTTTCAGGCTTTTGTGCCTCTTGTTTGTGGTTTTCGCCAACATAAACATACATGTTTTTGAAAATTTTACGTCCAAGGCGATTTTTAGGCAACATACCTCTTACGGCGTGCTCAATAATACGCTCAGGATATTTGTTCAAAACCTCTTTAGGGGTTTGTTCACGCTGTCCGCCAGGATATCCTGTATGTCTGATATACTTTTTATCGGTAATTTTCTTTCCGGTAAAGCGAATTTTTTCAGCATTAATAATTACGATATTATCACCACAATCTACATGAGGTGTAAATTCAGGTTTGTGCTTTCCTCTTAATAGAAAAGCAACTTTTGCGGCAAGACGTCCCACAACTTCATCTGTAGCATCAACCAATAACCATTTTTTATTAACGGTATTTTTGTTTGCACTAATTGTCTTATAACTAATTGTTTCCATTTATTAAATCTTTCGTTTCTTTTTTTACCTTGTTGAAAAGGGCTGCAAAAATATAACAATATTTTGTAAATCACAAGTTTAATGAATATTTATTCAAATAATCTTGCAAAAAATCCTTTTTCTGGCTGCAAAAGTACATCTATTTTTCTGATTAAACAAAGTTTTTTATTACTTTCGCATCATTGTTATTTAAATGAAGAAAAAATTATAATGTCAATACAAATTTCTAATATTACAAAGTATTACGATAGTCAAAAAGTGTTGGATCATGTTTCACTTCAAGTGAATAGTGGTGAAATTGTAGGGTTGTTAGGGCCAAATGGAGCCGGGAAATCCACCTTAATGAAGATTATTACTTGTTTTATTCCTCCTACGGAGGGTGAAGTAACGGTAAATGGATTTAGCATTGCCCATGATAGTTTGGAAATCAAAAAACAGGTGGGGTATTTGCCTGAACATAATCCGTTATATCCTGATATGTATATTAAGGAATATTTGGAATTTGTTTGTGATATTCATCATTTGCCAAAGAAAAATCAAAAGATAAAAGATATTATTGCTTTAACGGGATTGGCAAAAGAACAACATAAAAAGATTGCACATCTTTCAAAAGGCTATAGACAAAGAGTAGGATTGGCACAAGCATTATTGCCTTCGCCCAAAGTATTGATTTTAGATGAACCGACATCAGGATTAGACCCAAATCAGTTGGATGAAATTCGGAATTTGATTTTAAAAATAGGGGAGGAGAAGACTATTTTTCTTTCTACTCATATTATGCAGGAAGTTGAGGCGGTTTGTGATAGGGTTGCTATTATTAATAATGGAAAGTTGGTCGCTGATGAGCAAATTCAGAAGTTAACCCAACATCAAGATAAAGATACATTGATAATTGTAGTTGAGTTTGAGGAAACCGTTCAAAAAGATTGGTTGTCGGCAATTGCTGGTGTGGAATCTGTTCAATCACTATCGGAAAATCGTTGGGCAATTGTATCCAATAAAAATCAGGATGTAAGGAAAGCCATCACCCGTTTGGCGTATGAGAAGAATTTAACCATTTTATCATTAAAAGAAGATACGGATAGTTTGGAACAGATTTTCCGAAAACTAACAAAAGTGCCTCAAAAATAATAATTGAGAGGTTATCCTGTAATTTTGTTATATTCATTTACCTGTAATTGAAAAAAGTAGAAATGTTGGGATTTTGGGTAGTTCCTTTTATCTTTGCAAAATGCTGAAACGGTTTACAAATTATATCAAAGAACAGAATTTATTTTCCGAAAAAGATAAAATACTATTAGCAGTAAGTGGGGGAATAGATTCAATGTTAATGGCTTATCTTTTTAAGCAAAGTAATTATAAGGTGGCTATTGCACATTGTAATTTTCAGTTAAGAGGTGAAGATTCAAATGGTGATGAGCAATTTGTAAAAGAAACAGCTCGCCAATATGGATTTATGGTTTTTACCAAAAAGTTTGATACGGTAGCATATGCTGACACGCAAAAAATATCTATTCAAATGGCGGCAAGGGAATTGCGGTTTCAGTGGTTTAACCAAATACTTCAACAACACCATTATCAATATGTGGCGACAGCACACCATTTGGATGATCAAATAGAAACTTTTTTCATTAATTTATTCAGAGGTAGTGGATTGAAAGGATTGCGAAGTATTGAGCCTAAAAATCAGCATATTGTCAGACCATTATTATTTGCCACACGAACGGAAATTGAGCTTTATGCAAAACAGCACGAAGTTAAATATCGTGAGGATTATACCAATGCTACCGAAAAATATTTGAGGAATAAAATCAGGCATTCACTCTTGTCCATGGTCAAAGAAATTGCTCCAAATTACCAATCGGTATTTTCAGACACTTTTGAGCGATTATCAAAATCTAATCTTTTGTTGGAGCAAGTTGTAACATCTCGAAATCATCAGATTTCATTTCAAAAAGAAGATACCTTTTGTATTGATAAAAAGCAATTGGCAGATACCGATTTCCCCGAACTCTACTTACATCAATTGCTAACAGATAAAAATTTTGGTTGGGATGTAGTGTATGATATTTGCAAACATTTGCAGGGTCATTCCGGAAAACAATTTTTTTCGGCTACCCACCGCTTGATTATTGATCGGGATTTACTGTTAGTTTCTCCAAAAAAGGAGGATGATAGCCAGGCTGTATTTTATATTGATGAAGAGTGTTGTGCCATAACCATTCCTTTTGCAGCTCATTTTCGGAATTTTGATAAATCAACAGATTTTTGTTTTTCAACTGATGCTCACATTGCTCATTTTGATTATGATTTACTCAAATTTCCACTTACATTGAGGCGATGGAAAAAGGGTGATAAATTTGTCCCATTGGGATTGAAAGGCAAGAAAAAAGTAAGCGATTTTTTTATTGACCATAAATTTTCATTGATACAAAAGGAAGAAACCTGGGTATTAACGAATAATGATGGAAAAATCATTTGGATAGTAGGTCATCGTTTGGATAATCGATTTAAGATTACCAATAAAACACATAAGATATATGAATGTAGGGTGGAAGACTGAAGAGAATTATGAATGGTGAATTATAAATTGTGAATTATGAGATTGGAAGACAGAAGTTGGCAAACCCAAAACCCAACACCTAAAACCCAATACCTAATAGCCAAAGGCCAACAGCTAAAGGCCAAAGGCTAACAGCCAATAAGAAAAATTTAACAAATAATTGAAGTAAGATGCTATATGTTATTAACTTTTTCATACATTTGTCAATCTTAGGTTAACTCCTTTTACATATTCACTATAATATTTGAAAACTCAATAAAAATAGATAAAAAAATGAAGAGAATTTTAATTGGAATTTGGTTGCTTGTTATGGCAACATCAGTTATGGCAAATTGTGCTCCGGATGAGGGGATGTGGTTGCCAATGTTTGTGAAAGACAAGAATTATCAACAGATGAAAGAATTGGGACTTCGTCTTACACCGGAACAGATTTATGACATTAATCATTCAAGTTTGAAAGATGCAATCGTAAATTTTGGGAATTTCTGTACCGGAGAGATTATTTCAAATCAGGGTTTAATTCTTACCAATCACCATTGTGGTTATGGTGCCATTCAGGAACATTCGTCAGTAGAACATGATTATCTTACGGATGGTTTTTGGGCAAATAGTCTTGAAGAAGAGTTGAAAAACGAATCTTTAACAGCTACATTTTTTGTAAGAATGGAAGATGTAACAAAAAAAGTATTGAAAAATGTTACAGATGAAATGACTGAAACAGAAAGACGTGAAGCCATAAAAAAAGAGAAAACCGCTTTGATAAAAGAAGCTTCGGAAGATGATAAGTATGTGGTGGATATTGAATCTTTCTTTAATGGAAATGAGTATTATTTGTTTGTTTATAAGGTATATAAAGATGTGAGATTAGTAGGAGCACCACCATCAGCTATTGGAAAATTTGGAGGTGATACGGATAACTGGATGTGGCCTCGTCATACCGGTGATTTCTCTATTTTTAGAGTGTATGGCGACAAAGATGGAAATCCGGCAGCATATTCAGAAGATAATGTGCCGTTGAACACCAAATATGCACTTCCAATTTCTGTTTCCGGAGTAGAGCCCGGAGATTTTGCTATGATTTGGGGATATCCGGGAAGTACAGACAGATATCGTACCAGCGAAGGAATTAATGTAACTTTAGAGGAAAACAATCCGGCAATTGATGCTATGGGTGGTACTGTATTAGATGCTATGAAGCAAAATATGAAACAGTCAGATGAGGTAAGAATTATTTATGCTGCAAAATATGCTCAAATTGCCAATTTGTGGAAAAACAAAAAAGGAGAATCTCGCGGATTGAAACGTTTGAATGTATATCAGAAGAAAAAAGACCTTGAAAATCAGTTAAAAGAATGGATAAATGCTGATGCAAGCCGCAAAGCAAAATATGGCAATGTGGTAGAAAATTATGAAGCGGCATATCAAAAAGCTTCAGAAGCTAACTTACCGGTAATACAGTGGAATTTGGCATTATTGAATTTTGGTTCTTCAATGTTACAATTTGTATCACAAAATCAGGGATTAGAAAATTTAATTACAAAGGATGACGAAAAGGAAATTAATGCAGTTATTGAGGAGGCTAAACTTCATTTTGAGAGTTATGATGTGAAAACAGAAAAAGATATCTTGAAAAATGGATTGAAAATGCTTCAAAAACAATTGTCAGAAAGTGAATTGCCTTCAATTTTCAAAACCATACAAGATAAGTATAAGTCAAATGTCGATAAGTATGTTGATAAGTTATTTGATAAATCCATTTTTGCAACTGAAGACAATTTCATGAAATTTATGAAGAAACCTAAAGTTAAAACACTAAAGAAAGATATGGGAATGAAGCTTATTGGAAGTATTATGCAATCAATGATTCAGTTGCAAACCAAAAGTGCTTTATTTGCTGATGATTTAACAAAAAACAGAAGATTATTTGTTGCTGCAATAAGAGAAATGCAACCTAATAAATCATTTTATCCGGATGCTAATTTCACTATGAGATTAACTTATGGTACTGTAATGGATTATTACCCAAGAGATGGTGTGCATTACAAATATTACACTACATTGGGTGGTGTAATTGAGAAAGAAGACCCTAATAATGATGAATTTATCGTTCCAAAGAAATTGAAAGAGTTGTACGAAGCTAAAGATTATGGACAATTTGCCAATAAAGATGGCAAAATGACCACTTGTTTCTTAACCAATAATGATATTACCGGAGGAAACTCAGGTAGCCCTGTTATTAATGGTAACGGTGAATTAATTGGGGTAGCTTTTGACGGAAACTGGGAAGCTATGAGTGGTGATATTGCTTTTGAACCTGAATTACAAAGAACTATTAGTGTGGATATTCGTTATGTGTTATTTATTGTTGAAAAATATGCAAACTGTATGCACATTATGGAAGAGTTGAATATTGTAAAAAATCCGGTACCTAAGCCATTTGTTCTACCTAAGAATAATATCAATAAAAAGATGAATATGGAACACAATAGAAGCGAGAAGTAAAGATGCAATCTTGTTTTTAAATGAGTTCAATAAAAAAAAGTGGTTAATGTATATATTTAACCACTTTTTTTGTTTTCTACTTTTCTTCTATTTATTCATAAAATCCTAAGATTGCATCAACAATCTTTTTTCGGGATACTTTTCGTTGATTATCTGTAGGTTTTCGTTGAGTTAAGCCTTCCATTTTTTTGATTTCTTGCTTAGTCATACATGAAATTATTTTATCAGAAATATCATGATTACTATTGTATAAGGCTCTTTTTACATCTGCCACATCAATGGTTTTCAATGCTTTTTTTATGATGGTTTTAGGCACTTTTATTACATCTAAAAATGTATAAGGCTTTGTTGCCAGGTTTGGTCTTCTTTTAGTTGTCGTTTTTGTTTTTGTTATTGCATTTTTCTGTTTCTGAATACTGCATAACTTTTCCATTCTTACAATAAAATCACTTAACACATTCATATAGTTTATAAATGCTTCATAAGGAGAGGAGTAAGGTGTAAAATAATCATGCACATCTCCGTCTGAGAATAATTTGGTACACATATAATAGAAATGGTCACTAGTTTGTAAGTTTTTCCAGTCGTTAATAATATCATAATCCGTACAATCAGCAATATATTTTTCCAGTTGATATAGCTTCTCAAACGCCTCGTCTTGAAGTTCATTACCCAACCATGCCGTCAAATCTCGCTCTTCGTCAGCCCACGATATGGCATGTTTTACATTTACCGGAGATACAGGGGTATGAATTTTGCTAATCTGACTTGGGGTTTTGAATTGTAGGTTTTCGTCCTCAATAACTGCTTTGGCAAAATTCTTCATAAAATCAAAAATACCGGTATCTTCCCATTGGTGTTCTCCAAATGTTTCGTAATCCATAAACAAATTCACAATCTGCTCTTCTTTGGGTTGGTTATTGATTTTTGCTTTGAATTTTTCGGCTGTGAGCGGCCATTCGTCCCACGATTGATTAGAAAATCTGAAAGCAATATCATCACTCAACTCATAATTTCTTAACAATACATTTTGAGTAGGAACATCACTGTTTGAATAGAGATAGTTCGGACTTTTCCAACCCAAAATATGCTTAGCCCCTTCGGCCAAGATATTGTTAAATCCCATATGATGTACCATCTCGCCAATTCTATTGGAGTAAATCAGCTCTGTATTTCTAAAGGTCTTAGGAGTTTTGCCAAAAATGGATTTAATCAATTTTCGATGTTCTTCCACTTGCCTTATAAATTCTTTATCGCTAATCAAAGCGGCCAAAGAATGTGAATATGTTTCTGCCAAAAACTCCACCTGACCTGTATCTGCCAATTGTTTGAAAGATTCAATCACATCCGGTCTCCATTTCTGAAACTGCTCAATAGCTATTCCGGAAATCGAAAAAGCAATGTTAAAATCTTTCCCGTAACGCTGTATTAAATTCAACATCATTTCATTGGCAGGAATATAACACTTGTCAGCAATCCTGTTAATGAGATATCGATTTTGCGCTTCGTCATAATAGTCGTGATACCGACCCATATCAAAAAAACGATACGTTCTCAATCGATAAGGTTGGTGAACTTGAAAATAAAAGCAGATTGATTTCATATGAGTAAAATTATTTTAAATATTTGTTTAATTAGCTTTCGGCTATTAGCCTTTAGCCTTTGGTTTATTGATTATTAGATGTTGATTTTTTTTTTAATTATTAGGTTTTCGGTATTAGGTATTAGGTTTTATCTTCCCATCACTTCCGACTTCGGTCTTCTAACCAATTTAGATTACCTATTTCCCACTTCTCTAACGGTATCTTCGTAAATTTTCTTTATTTTATATGCTGCATTTTCCCATTTAAGGTTGTTTACTTCTTCACGTCCATTTACTTTAATCATTTCAGACAGTGCATTATAATTAATGAGGGCATATATTTTATTGGCTAATTCATCAATATCCCAAAAATCAATTTTCAGGGCATATTTCAATACCTCCGAAACACCGGATTGATTAGAAATAATAGAAGGAACATCTGAACGCATGGCTTCTAAAGGAGATATCCCAAAAGGTTCTGAAACCGATGGCATTACATAAACATCACTCATGCCAAACATTCTATCCACATCCTCTCCTCTTAAAAAGCCTGTAAAATGAAACCTGTCGGCAATTTGTAAATCCGCCACACGACGAATCATTTTTTCATACAAATCACCCGAACCTGCCATTACAAAACGGACATTTTTTTGCTTTTGTAAAATTTTGTAAGCGGCTTCCACAAAATATTCCGGTCCTTTTTGATAGGTAATTCTGCCCAAAAACGTAACAATTTTGTCTTTAACCCCTCTTTGGGTATCGATATCTAAGGCTTCTTTGGGTACTACAGCATTGTGTACAACAACGATTTTATTTTCATCAATGCCATATTTATTTACCAAAATATTTTTCGTTAAATAACTGACAGCAATGATTTTATCAGCAGCCAAAAAACCTCTTTTTTCGATATCAAATACTACTGTGTTAATATTTTTTTCGCCCGAACGGTCAAATTCCGTAGCATGGATATGGACAACTAAGGGTTTTCCCGATATGTTTTTAGCGGCAATACCACATGGATATGTCAGCCAGTCGTGGGCATGAATAACATCATGAGGTGTATTTTTGGCAATGGTAGCCGAAACTGTGGCGTATCTCATGATTTCTTCCACCAAATTATTGCCATATTTCCCACTAAAATCATACTTGAATTTACCTTTATTATGTTCTTGCCATGTGTTTGATGATTCTCGCTTATTGATAATGTTAAAATATTCATCATCAGATACGTATGGAATTATTTTAGCCCCCACCTCAATGTAGTTAATGTATTTCCAGTAGTTTTCGGATACTCTATGTCCAAATTCCACTTCTACATCAGAAGCATTTACCACACGAATTTTTGATTGATCTTCGTCGCCATAAGCTTTGGGAACAACAAAATCAACATGCACATGATGTGTAGCTAATCCATTGGAAAGCCCATAACATGCAGTTCCTAATCCTCCGGTTATATGTGGAGGAAATTCCCATCCAAACATCAATACTCTCATAATTTATTCTATTTTTTTATTGGCTGTTGGCTTTTAGCCTTTGGCCTTTAGCTTTATTTATATATATTTTAGATGCAAGGCATTGCATCTCTATGTTGTGCTCTCGATACGATTTTTCATTCTTCAAAATCTACTCGAGCTGACACCACTTGTGTAACATTCAACAGGTTTGTCACATCGAGTGAATTTGTGAGGTTACGAGCAAATTTGTATCGAGATGTCCCCACCATTTCGACTCCGCTCAGCGACCGGCTACCTTCGGTCTTCCGTCTTCGGTCTTCTGATCCATTCACCATTTATAATTCCTTCTTCTCCATAATCTCATGTAATCTTAACAACTCAGCTACATTGCTGGAAAATGAAATGGCACCTCTTCCTCTGTTTGGTGGATTTCCGTTGTAGAGTTCTGATATTGAGCCAATTCCTTTTCTTGCCATCTCATCTTCAAAAGATTGGTAAATCTCATGCACCAAAGACATACCTTGTTTTCCATACAATTGAAGATAGGCATCTGCAAAATGTGTAAACAACCAAGGAATTACAGATCCTTGATGATAAGCCAATGCTCGTTCATTTATATTACCCACATATTCCCCTTTATAATTCTCATTCTGAGGTGAAAGGGTTCTAATTCCTTTTCTGGTTAATAAATGTGTCTTTACGGTTTGTAAAACTTGTAATTTTTTGTCATCTTCAAGCATACTATAAGGCATTGAAGCGGCAAAAATCATATTTGGCCTTACAGTCCAGTCAATATAATTAGCATGGATATGGTCTGCCAAATATCCTTTTTTCTCATTCCAAAATTGTTGGATGAAACCTGCTTTTAACTTATCTGATAAACTTGATAATTTAGCTTTAAATGTAACATTATTTTTTTTCGGTAAAATTTGTATTAAAAAATTTAAAGCATTATACCAAAAAGCATTTATTTCAACGGCTTTTCCATTTCGAGGGGTAACCGGTTTTCCATACGCCATGGCGTTCATCCATGTTGCCGGATAATCATGGGTGTTTATTTCCAACAATCCATTTTCATCCATAAAAACATGTGGGATTTTTTGATTTATGATGTTTTCAACCAATAGACGAATGGTTTTTCCGTATTTTTTCCAAATGTAAGCGTTGTCCTTGATTTTTAGTGCATATTGTTGAATACTCCACACAAACATCAGTCCTGTAGTCATCTTTATCATGCCCTCATTTTGTTCTGGATACAACAAACGATGAAGTTCCGAACAATTTTCAATCATGGTGTCAAATAAACATTCAAAATCTTCAAAAAGGTTTTGAGTAAGGAACAATCCTGGTGCAGAAATAGGCACATGTAAACAATTTCCTTTTTCAGATGGAAATCCGGACACAATCCTAAGGGTATTTCCTTTTCTTACCAAAAACTGTTGACCACTGTTAATCAAACAATTTTCAAAGTTATCTCTTGGCGTTCGGTTATTAATTTCTTTGGTAAAGATACCTTTCAATCCTTTAGGATTGGTTTGTTCAAGTCCTGCAATAAAAAGTAAAGATTCTCCTTTCTTGATAGGTACTTCAAAATATCCCGGCACTAATAAATCTTCTTGATATTCCACACCATATTCTTGGTCTTTGAAATACTCAATATTTTTATACCAATTAGGCTGATGATGATACTCTGCTTTTTTAGAAAACTGCATATATATAGGTGTATATCCTTCATACAATTTCATACTAATACCATTTTCTATTGTTTCGTAATGGGTATTGGCATCAGAATTTTCTCTCGTTAGGGCATTCACTTCTCTAAACGCCAAAAAGGGTCTGAACTGTAACCAAGTTTGAGAATGTGCATCCAATAAGGTATATCTTATCATGTAACGCTCCTTTTTGGAGGTAAAAAGGGTTTCTTTTTTCAATAATACACCACCTACACGATAAATTACAGTGGGGATAGGTTCCGAATTAAAATCCTGCACATATTTATGCCCACCGGGATGATATACCCCATTAGGAAACTTATGAATACCCAAATTAAATGATTTGTGATGTTGTATCACCGTTTCGTCAAAAGAAGATAACAGCACATGTTGTTTATCATCAAAGTTTTTTTGCGGAACCACAAGCAAACCATGATGTTTTGTGGTGTTACAATTTATAATTGTGGTATTGGCATAGGCACCGGAGCGACTTGTTTTCAGCATTTCTTTACCCAAAGAGTAGCTTAAATTTACCAATTGATTTTTATCGAAATTTATATAGCCCATTTTTTCGTGCTTTTTATGAGTGAGCTAATATACTAATAAAAAATGAATTAACAAAGTTAAAACTTCTCTAAATTAGGAATTAAGAATTAAAAGTGAAGAATGGAAAATTTATCTTTTTTATAATCAATGAATTGTATTAGGGTTTTGTTGGGTTGTAAAATTTTGATTATTAATTATTTAATAAGTTTCTGAAAATAGTATATGAAAAAAGTAGGACAAATATCTGTTCTTTTTCAATTATTAAGGGTTTTGAATATATTTATTTTTGATTGTTAGAAAATTTTAGAGATATTTTAAAATATCTCCGAAATCTGAAATTACAACAGATGGTTGATAAATATCGATACTTTCGCCGTAATTATATCCATATGTCAATCCAATAGACTCCATTCCGGCATTACGAGCAGCCAATATATCATTTTTAGAATCTCCAACCATTACTGTATCAATGGGTTTTATGTTTAGTTTTTCACATACATGTAATAAAGGCATTGCATTTGGCTTTTTTTGAGGCAATGTGTTTCCTCCAATATACATTTCAAAATATTGATGTATTTTCAATTGATTTAAGATTGGAGCTACAAATTGTTCCGGTTTATTGGTAACTACAGCCATTTGATAGCCTTTTTTTGAGAGTGTTTCAAGTGTTGTTTGTACATTTGGATAAAATACTGTTTTTTCACAAGTTTGTTCGCCATATTTTTCAAGAAATAGATTAAACGCCACTTGAAAATCATTAGTGTCTATTTCATGATTATCAACATTGCTTCTTCCCATTAATGCTCTTTTTACTAAAACCTGTCCGCCGTTACCTACCCAACCTCTTATGGTTTCAATGGAATAAACAGGTCTTTCAAGCTCTTTCATCATTTCATTAACTGCACGTGCAATATCAGGAACACTATCAATTAATGTTCCGTCCAAATCAAATATAATTAGTTTTTTGTTCTTTAACATCATGGTTTTGGTATTTTATTCATGCAAAAATAGCATAATATAGAAGAAGATATTTTTTTATAGACAGTGTATTATCACAAAAAAACAGGCTACTTGAAAATAGCCTGTTTTTTTTAAATTTCAAATAACTGAATTTAATATTCCCAAAGGTTACCTTCAAATTCAAGTAACTCTCTTTTGATTCGTTCTGATTCATAAAGTGCTTCTTGACCTTTTGTATAAGCATTGATATATCTGTCATAAACATTATCCGCTTTTGTTATTAAGCTTGAAAAACGTCTTTTCTCAAAAATCATAGCATAAGAATAAGGGTGTGAACGGTTTCCTCCATAAGGAATATTTTCGCTTCTTGCCAATACTCTTCTAGCATGTGGATAGTATATCCAAAATTTAGTCTGAAGTTTTCCATCAGGATTTTTTACAATAAATCCAATTCCAATAATTCTAGACTCAAACATAGAACGTTGTTTGTCAAAAAACCAATCTTCCATCAAACGAATTCTAATTACGTCAGAAGGTCTAATCATATTTTTAATTACAGTATCAACACTTCTTTGAGAACCATCAGACATTTGTTGTGTTATGCTTGTTGAACTTTCAAGACTCAAAGACTTTTCAAATTGAGGAGGTGTCATTGGCATTTGAAAGCGCATAGGTTCATTATGTTCATAAGCTATAATACTTCCGGATTTAATAGAATCGAAAATGATAGAAGCTAAACTAGCTCTTCCCGGACTAGGTTCTTTAGGAAAATAAAATAAATGATTTTTTTTCTGAATAAAATCAATTTCTCTCCAAACTCTTTTAGTCCACATTTGATCAGATTCTCTAACATAAGGATATGCAATAGGAAAACGATTTTTATAATTCTCTCTTTTAACAACATCCGTAATTGGCTCTTCAAAATCTCCTGTGGTTGTTCTGCCGGGTTCTCTCACATATTGAGCAGCTACATCTAAAGCAAATGCAAATATCAATATGTTCAAGAGAATAGATATTTTAACTAAATATTTCATCTTATTTATTTTATTTTTATTGAAATCGAATTTTTTAACTCTCTTATTCCTTCCGGAGCTTTTACTTTAATTTTCTCAAACTGAATACGCGCATTAAGTGGTAATTTGCCGATTAGTTTTTTCATTTCCGGTGTAAAATTATGACTATTACTTTGTAATTGAGACCAATAACCATCAGAACCCAAATACCACATCTCAAAACCTACAACAGGAAATGTATAATCAAAATCAAAATACTCAGGCGTTTTGGCAATAATACTTGAGATTTTTAAGAAATCTTTAGGTACAGCGCCATTGGTATAAGTTCCTCCAACAGTAGGTTGTGGATCCGGAATCTTTCGGATTCTAAATTTATATGAATCAAAGAAAGATTGCTTACCATCTACTACTGCATTTACTTTAATTTCAGTTGTGTTTTTTGATGATGGATTTAATTTTACAATATACTGACCATTTCCTTTATTAATTAAACTTCCTTGAGTTATTGTAGGTCTTACTTGACTTGATGGTACTCCGGGAACTGAAATAGAAACTGGGTTGTCCACTCCTGTGTAAAGCACATTCATTTTAGTGGCAGATACTGTAGCAGAACGACGTCCTACAAAATAAGAATCATTAAAATAATAATTCTTCATTTTTCCATCAGGAGAACGCATACTTAACATACCAGCATACTTATGCTCTCCAGGTTTATTATTATTAAATACTAAATTTACAATATCTTTTTTGTTTTTTATCTTTTTAGCATTTTTAATATTTGTAATTTTATCTACTCCATGTTGAATATATACATCAGGGTGTTGTGTTGTATCATATGCAGCAACAATAACATCTGCAACATATTCTTCTCCAATTAATACATAATTACTTTTAGGAATAACTTTAGCTTCAACATTAGTAAATTTGAAGTTCTCTTCACTAATGGATCCATAAAGATAATTAAGTAAGTCTAATTCAGCATTTTGTACATCTACTTTTAATTTATTTAAGATGGTAACATCTGCTGCCATAATGGTATGGTAGAAATTGTGTATTTCCCAAGTTTCTCTCATTCCACTGGCATCTCTGTATGTTGTGTCGAAATTAGGACCAATATTAAAAAGTGATCTTTGATCCTCAGGTATTGTAGCTAATACTTTATCTCTAAAATCTTTAAATCTATTTTTTATTTCTTGTGCTTTTCCTTTTTTTGTTGATACAGCAGGGTTAGGGACAAAATATCTAGATGTTTGGTCATAACTATCTTTTTTGCGTAATTCTGATAAAGGAATCTCTTTTATTGATGAAGGGTCAATACCTTTATCTTCAGCAATATAAGCCTTAACTTCATCAATAGATTTTCCTTCAGAAATCACAATTGTTGAATCTATTGCATTATTCAAATAGTTTCGCATATCTTCAGACAATTGTTTTACAATTTTTGCTTTTTCAAATACCGGTTCTACTTTAACCGGATTTAATTTATGTTGAAATTCAAACTTTGAATACATCTGAGATATCTTGTTTGAATAACTTTTATTGGTTTCTTCAATACTTTCATTTACTACACTAAAAGCATCAATTACTTCTTTTGATACATTTAAGGCCAACATAGCCGTTAGCACTAAATACATCACAGAAATCATCTGTTGCCTTGGAGTTTCTTTATACGCAGCCATTATAAACTATTTTCTATTTATTCACATTCATTGCTGTTAACATATTACCATACACTTGATTAAGTGCAGATATTCTATTGGTTAACAATTTCATCTCTTTTTGATAAGATTGGGTTGCATCTTGTGAAGCTTTAATGTTTTCAACCATTGAGTTTACACTCTTTGAAATTTGTTCTGTAGCTGATTTATGATCACTGGATTCTTTAAGTTGCAACTCGTAAACTGCATTAATAGCACTTAAACTTTCATTTAATTTTTGTGCAGAATTAGATGCTTTTTTAAGACTATCGGCATATTCTTTGGTTGCCATTGTAGCTTCTGTAATATCATTTAATTGTTTAGCTTGTGAAGCAAAGCGCTCCATTCCTTTACCAAATTGAGTAATAACTTCTTCAGGAATTTGAGCTTTTTCTAATAATCCGTCTAATACATGAGCAGAACTTGTTGATTTGCCAACACTAGTAGATGAAATATTACTAAAATTACCTTCAGCAAATTCTTTTGTGATTTTTCCTGAAGCAATCATTTGGTTTATTTCTTTTTTAGTGTGAAATTTTTCTAAAAATTGAGGGTAAACTAAACTCCAATCAGGTTCTACGTGTGGTTTTTGAAATGCTGAGAAGAAGAAAATAATAGCTTCCATTCCAAGCCCCACAGGCAAGAAAATATTTGCCATAGGATAGTGTTGTATTTTAAATAATGCACCAATAATTACAATTGCAGCTCCAATACCATAGAGTTTTGCCATGAAATTATTATATCCTTTGCTCTCAAAAAAGCTTTTCTTCTGTTTTACTTGATTTGCCATTTATTTATTTTTTTAACTTTTTTATTATCTATACTATTATTAATATACTTTTGATGCTTTTGAAGGTTTGTCTCCTTTTTGACGTCCTAAATAACTTTGAACACAACGGAATCCAATGTAACTTTTTGCGGTATCCTGATATTCATAGGTACGTGTAGTTACTCTTAAATAATACGCAATATCTTTCCAAGAGCCTCCACGAACTACTTTTCTTTTCAAAACAATCGGATCATCTTTTTGAGCTTCATAGCTAAAATATGGATTGAAATCCCATGTGTATCTATCTGATATTTCATCATAAGCATCACTTGTCCATTCGGCAACATTTCCTGACATGTCATATAATCCAAAATCATTTGATTCATAATGAGCTACAATAACTGTCAATGCTCCACCATCATCAATATAATTACCTCTTAAAGGTTTAAAATTAGCTAAGAAACAACCTTCTGCATTTCTAGTATAAGGTCCTCCCCAAGGATATGGATTTCCTTCAAATCCTCCTCTGGCAGCCCATTCCCATTCATTTTCTGTAGGTAATCTAAATTCGTGAGAAGCAGCTCTGCCTTTTTTATTAAGGTATGAAGATTGTAACTGAGAACGCCAAATAGCAAATGCTCTGGCTTGTTTCCAATTTACGCCAACTACAGGGTAATTATCGTAAGATGGATGCCAAAAATATCTTTTTACAATAGGATCATTATGTGTGTATGTGAAATCATGTATCCAACATAATGTGTCTGGATAAATATTAAGCTCGTCTTCAATAACTAAATCACGACGATCTACATATCTTTGGTTAAACATTCCTTTTGAAGGGTCTGCTTCTAATTCAGGGTTTCTTCTTGCGGCTTTTCTTAAATCAATCCAATAATATTTGTAATTTAAGTTTCTCACATCAATTTGTTTAGTTCTAAAGAAACGTTGCTCTTTAGGTAAATAAAAATTAGCTTGATTTTCAAGAACATCTGCTACCTGTTCATCATCCCAATCAATTTTTTCTTTCCAATTTAAAGGAGCTTCCTCAGGCATTTCCGGTTCAGCATCTTCATTTTTAGGTTGCATAATCATATCCGAAAACTCATCAGGCATATTCATTACTAATAATCTTCTTGCTATGGAATCTCTAACCCAATTTACAAATTGACGATATTCGTTATTTGTTATTTCTGTCTCATCCATGTAAAATGAAGTAACGGTAATGGTTTTGGGGTCACGCATATTTGCTGTTGGTACATCTTCGCTACCAATTCCCATTGTATAACTTCCCATAGGAATGTAAACCATACCATACGGATCCGGTTGATAAAATTTCTGGCGCTTCTGTACGCCTACGAGTTCTCCATTTCCACCACTACTTCCACATCCCGAAAGCAATGCAACTATAAACATTAATGTGATTAACTTTTTCATATTGTTAGCTAAAATTATTGTCTCTAAAACGGTTAATTTTTTTTTATATTGTCTTGAACCTTTTTCAAAATCTATATTTTTTATAAAAATCTTGTGGTTCGATAGTGTTTATTGTTTTTATCCATACCAAATTTGAAAAGGTAATTTACAACCAATTCATGAGAACCGGATGAACCGGCTCCGGCTAATTTTGAAGTGCCAATATCATAGGCATACCCCACTTTAAAGTCTCTCCAATATAAACCTACACTGAGTGTAATAGCATCTTGTAAACGATACCCAATTGTTCCCCAATATTTTTCCTTATATATTACAGAACTATTTAAATGTACTTGCAAAGCATTTGCATCATACTGCATCATAACTGAAGGCATAATTTGATATTCTTGATTCAAATTAAAATAGTAACCTCCGGTTAAAAAGTAATGTCTTCTAGGAATATATCTTGTATTCTTAGATTCTATTTCCAATAATTGCACGGACGAAATCCCTACGAAATACTCATTTTCAATACTATAATAAGCGCCTAAAGAAAGATTAAACATCATATCTTGTTCTTCTCCAGATCTTTGTTCTAACACAGGGTCTGTTTCGTCTATGGGTTTGAGTTTACTAAAATCCAATATAGTATTATTAAAACCTACATTCATTCCCACACTAAAATTTCCATAACCAATAGTAGTGTGGTAAGCATATCCTAAACGAAGATTAATGTTATTCATAAAACCTAATTTATCTTTCATAATCATCAATCCTAAGCCTCCATGTAAAAATTCTAAAGGCATATCTGCTGATAAAAAGAAAGATTCAGGATTTATGTTTTCACCTTCAATATCTTTGAAACCTACATATTGCTGCCTGGCTAAACCTACAATGTTAATTCCATTACTCATACCGTAATAGGCTGGATTATAGGCACTGTAATTCATAAGACTTTGCGTGGTTTGAGGCTCTTGTTGAGCTGTCACTTGTCCTGCAAATAACAGAAAAAAGAAAAAAACGATATGATTTTTATTTACTTTCATTTAATATGGCTGCTAAAATAGTATATTTTTCGTAATATCTTGATGAATTTTTTTTAATTTTAAGGAATATTAAAATTCCATTTTTTTGTTTAAAATACTAACTACAACGCCTCTTTATAGTTTATTATTGTTAAAATAATAAAAACTTCAATTTTTATTTTTCATTTTATCCTCTTGTGAAAATAATTTGACTTTCGTTACTCATGGGTTCGTTATAAAAATAGCCATCTGTTTCAAAAAATTTCAAGTCATCTAACTGATTGATTTTATGTTCTGTAATGAATCGTATCATTTGACCTCTGGCTTTTTTAGCATATACTGCAATTACCTTGTAACGGTCACCTTTTCTTTCTTTAAAAATAGGTTGAATAATTTTTGCATTTATATTTTTGTGATTTATTGCTTTAAAATATTCTTGCGATGCTAAATTAATTAAGTATTTGGATTGAGTTTCTGTTATGGTATTATTTAAATCTTCCGTAACAATTTTTTGCCATACTTCATAAAGGTTTTCTCCCATTTCTGTTTTTAATTTAGTGCCCATTTCCAGCCGATGTGGCATAATGAGGTCAAAAGGACGAAGTAACCCGTATAATCCTGATAATATCCTTATGTGTTGTTGAGTATATTCGTGATGAGTTGTTTTTTGTGTTTTAGCATCCCATCCTTGATATACATTGCCGTCAAAAGCAAAAATAGCTTGTTTGCTTTCGGCTGACAAACCATTAGTGGGTTTCCACTTCAAATATCTTTCCTTGTTTAATTCGGATAAGTTTTGGCTAATATTCATCAAATCCGCAAGGTTTTGTGGTGAAAGTTGCGCTAAATGTTGAATAATTTTTTTGGAAATATCCGTATGTTTGGGTTGTGTGAAAAAATCAACCGGAGGTTGTGTTTTAAAATCAAGCTTTTTAGCCGGAGATATTACAGCAATCATATTTTTAATTTAATTAATCAAATAATGGGTCTTCTTGAAAAACAGAAAATGAATTTCTGCGATATCCGTCAAATCTGTAATCATAAGGTTGATGATAAAATGGGCTATGTCCATTTTGATATCTAAATTGAAAATCTAATATTCCATTTTCCGAGAATTTATATTGGAGACCAAAATTCATACCATACGCATCATTATTGAAGCCTTGTGGATAAGTTTGTTGCCCAATAACATTATCACCATTCAAGCTTTTATATATACTACCTCTGATAAGCAAATTTTCATTGTATTGATAGTCACCGCCAATCATTACATAGGCTGTTGATACATTATTTTTAATAGGGGATGTTTGTAAATTTGAAAATTGATAATCATTTGAAGTTAGATTAGAAAAATTGGTCAATAAAACACCGGTTTTTATGTGCCATTTTTTACCAATAGAAAAATCAGCCTTAGGAAATACATAATTCATCATGCCGTTTCCCAATCCATTTGAAGAAAGAAGCGAAGTGCCGACACTTACATTATAATTCATTTGTATGGGATGTGTCTGTTGTCCCAAACCTTGAAAGGATATCAAGAGAAATAATATGATGTATATGTATGTTGTTTTCATTTTCTTGACTTTTTAATCATTCATCACTTATAGATTAACGTAACACAAAATTACTTATTATAAATGATTTTAAACGGTTAATTAAAAAATAATTTTAATTATAACTCAATTTTTGGTTTACCTTTGGATATTCGCCACTTATTTACATCTCTCAAACTGTATTCACAACCACAGTATTGTTGATTATAAAAATCTTTTTCTTTATTCAATTGATTTTTTCGTTCTGTAAATCCATTTTTTCGCCAATCTCTATCCCAATATTTTACATTTGGATATTTTTCTGCAGCTTTGTGTCCTTCTGCTGTGATTTGTTTTACATCTTTCCAACGTGAAGTCGCCAATGTTGTAGCAAACAAGGAAAACCCATTTTCATAGGCGTAAGCTGCCGTAACTTCCAAACGATAAGAAAAACAAACGGCACAACGTATGCCGCGTTCCGGTTCATTCGAAAATGCTTTTGTCTCTTTTAACCAATTGCGATGCTCGTAATCAAAATCAATAAAAGGTAAATGATGTTGTTCTGCAAATCGTTTATTTTCATCTTTACGAATTTCGTATTCCTTTTGTGGGAAAATATTAGGGTTGAAATAAAAAATAGTAGGCTGTATATTGCTATTTATCAATGCTTCTACCATTGCCAAAGAACAAGGTGCACAACAAGAATGTAATAATACTTTATCTTGAAAATCAGGGGCTTCTATAATTGGAATATTTACCATACTTAAATTTTGGGGCAAAGTTAAGGATTTAATCCTAAAAAATGATTTTTACTTTTTTTAATTAAATGGAAAATTAAAATAAATATGTTGATTATCAATTTATTGTATTTTGTTAAAAACAATTTCTGTTCGTCGGTTTTTTGCCCTGCCGGCTTCTGTCTCATTATCTGCTTTAGGATTTTTTTCGCCCATTCCGATATAAGAAAGTCGCTGTTTTTCCACGCCATTTTCAATGAGATATTGATATACGCTTTTGGCTCGATTTTCCGAGAGTTTTTGATTGTATGTTTGTGTTCCTTTATTATCGGTATAACCTAAAATGGTAATCTTCCATTGCGGGTTTGTTTTTAATACATTAATTAACGTATTAAGTTCTGGTTTAGAAGACGGTAAAAGTTCATCAGAATCAAAAGCAAAGAAGATATTTTTAAGTTCAGCAGTTAAGTTATCTTGAATAGGATGCAACAAAATATCCATGGATTTGGGTTCAATTTCCTGATGATTAAAATCAAAATGATCATTATAAAACATATATCCTTTTTTCTTTACATGAAGTGCATAGGATTTTCCGGTAGGAAGTGCAATTAAATAAGAGCCATCGGGTTGTGTGGCTGATAATACTTTTACAGATTGTTTTTGTAAATCAATAAGTTCAATAACTGCTTGTACCGGTTTTTGAGTAATGGAATCCAATACATTTCCTTTGATATATGCTGTTTTTTCTGCCATATAGGGTTGGGGTAAGTCAAAATAATAAATATCATAATGATTGTTTCCTGTACTTTTTTCTACAGACATATAAGCCACATTGCCTTTGGCATTCACAATTAAGTTAATCTCATTTCCTTTTGTATTAATGGGATAACCAAGATTAATGGGTTTACTCCAAGTGGTATCATTGATTTTTTTTGATATAAAAATATCCATTCCTCCCATTCCCATGTGTCCATTAGATGAAAAATAGAGCGTTTTTCCGTCAGGATGTAAGTAAGGTGCCATTTCATCACCAAGTGTGTTAATCGTATTGCCAAGATTTTTGGGTTGATGCCAAGTACCGTCAGGTTTGAGTGTGGCATACCAAATATCAGATTGTCCGTAACCATTCTCTCGATTGCTGACAAAGAAAAGGGTTTTTCCGTCGCTTGAAAAGCAAGGTTGTGTATCCCAATTTACTGAATTAATGGTTTGACCCAGATTAAACGGTCGGTTCCATACAGAATCGTTTTGGCGTGAGGTAAAATAAAGGTCGCAACTGCCAAACCCTAAGCGGTCTCTACAAGAGGTGAAAAACAAAAAACGATTATCTGCCGATACGTGTAATGCACCCTCGTTAAATCGGGTATTAATAATTGTATCAAAAGCCTTTCTCTCGCCCCATATCTGTTCTTTCTTTTGAGAAAAATAAAAATCCTCATCTCTTTTTCGGCTTTTTTCGTTTTTTAAAGCACTTTTTTCAGGTTTAACGGTAAAATAAATGCTATTTTCATCCAAACTAATGGCATTTATATATTCACTATCTTCTGTATTGATGTTTTTTCCGGGATTTATCAACTTGATATTCTGAGGATTTTCCATTTGCTTCATTCTGAATTTACAGGTTTCAATTTCCTGATTAACTGTATTGTCCTTTTCTGTTTTAACATAAGTTTCAAATGCTGATACAGCTTTTTGATACTCTTCCTGTTCCATATATAATTCAGCAAGTAAGCGCCATGCTTTTCCATACTTTGAGGTGTTTAAATCTAACATTTTTTCCAAAAAGACTATGGCATGGTCTAAATCTTCCATTTCGATATAAGATTCAGATAAAATTAAGTAAGCCTCCAAGAATTTTTCATCTAAATCAATGGCTTTTTGGGCATATTTAATGCTATTGGAAAAATCCTTTTGGAAGAAAGAAGCTTTTGCTTTATTAAATTTTGCAATAGCTTTCTTATTGGTTGAGGATATATCTAATTGAGCATTTGCATAAAAGGTTAATACAAAAAAGAAAATGGAGAATAAATATATTTTGATTTTTGACTTGTTCATGATATTGTAATTATTTGAGTGTACTCATGCAAATAACGATAAAATTACAACTATCGTGCAAAATTATAATAGATTTGCTGTTGTTTATATTTAAGCAAAGTTAGGCATTTTAAGAGTAATACAAAATTGTAAATGTAATTAACAAATAACTGTACAGTAACTTTAGAAAGATATAAATGATGATATTTTTTTAAATTTGCAAAAAAATGAACTTATTCATTTCATAATTATTTTTTTATGGAAATAACAAAAGAATCAACCATAGAAGATTTATCAAAAAACACACTTTGTGTAAATTATTTGCGAGAAAAAGGTATTAGATGTATCAGATGTGGTGAACCCATTTGGGGAACATTGGAAGATGCTGCATTGGAAAAAGGATTTTCACAAGAAGATATTGTTCTTTTTGTAGAAGATTTGAATCGTATAGAGGAGAATAAATAAGATGAATGTAGAAGTTAAAAGTAATGTATGTTATTTCTGTCTTAATTCTCTTAACTTCTTAATGGTTCAAAAAATAAATAAAATTTATTTTAGTGATAATTACAGTAATACTTTCAAAATTAAATCTTTTTGAGCAGGCACTATTTTTATGATAAACAAAAAAAGACATATTTTATTTTTATCGCCTTGGTATCCGCACCGGTACGATTCTTTATTTGGTCTTTTTGTGCAGCGCCATGCAGAAAGTGTCGTTGAAAAGAATGATGTGTCAGTTATTTATATATGTCCAATTCAAGAAGATATTTCGGCACATATAACCCATAATAAAGATCATAATATTGATGAGTATATTTACTATTATAGTAAAAAAGGACGTTTTAATCAATTGATATCGCCATTGCGATATTTTTTAGGTTTCTTTAAGCTCTATCGTGTATTGTTAAAGCAGAAACAAAAGCCTGATATAACTCATGTTAATATTTTGACAAGGGTTGGCGTTTTTGCACTTTTGTTGAAGTATTTCAAAGGTATTCCTTTTATAATTACCGAACATTGGTCGCGATATCAGAAGATAAATGGAAATTATAAAGGTTGGTTTCGTAAATTTTTGACGAAATTTATTGTTAAGAAAGCATCAGCAGTTACTACTGTTTCCAATCACTTGAAAAAAGCCATGAACGCCCATGGTTTATTAAATGAAAACTGGCATATTGTTCCTAATGTGGTGGATGTTGATTTTTTCACATTACCTCCTCAAAAATCACCTAACAAAACCACTACATTTATTCATGTGTCTTGTTTTGAGGAGAAATCCAAGAACCTTTCCGGAATTTTGCAGGCTTTTCATGAATTATCCAAGCAACAAAAAGCAGTAAAACTGTTTATGATAGGAGAGGGGATGGATTTTGACGAAACTAAAGCGCTTTCCGATAGATTGAATCTTACGGATAAATATGTTTTTTTTACAGGAAAGTTAGAAGGAAAAGCTTTGTTAGAGAAATTTCATGAAGCAGATGCGATGCTTTTGTATAGCCATTACGAAAATTTACCGGTAGTAATTCTTGAAGCCATGTCTTGTGGTTTGCCATTGATAACATCGGATGTAGGAGGGATTAAAGAGTTCTTTAATGAAAAATGCGGACTCATTATTCCGCCAAATAATACGCCAAAACTTACTGAGTCATTATTATTCATGATGTCTAATCACAGTAATTATAATAAAAATGACATTAGAGATTTTGCTATACAACATTTTAGTAGGGCTGCAATTTCTAATCAATTTCAGGAGATTTATGAGTATATTACCGCAAGTGGTGTTAATTAAATAAAAGTGTTGTTTATAATCTTATCAAAAAGATAAAATTGATGATTTTAAAATCAAAGCATTATATTTGCAATCAAAAACAACATGCATTTAAGCAATAGAGAATTATATTATAAGCATTTAGCCGTTCCGGCGTACGTTAAGAATGCACAGGAGTTTGTTCGTGCTGAAGGAATTTATCTTTTTCCGCCTGATGGAGAGCCTTTTGTTGATTTGGTATCAGGCGTATCTGTGAGTAACATAGGTCATTGTCATCCAAAAGTAGTGGAAGCGGTAAAAAAACAAGCAGAAACCTATATGCATTTAATGGTGTATGGAGAGTTTGTTCAATCTCCTCAAGTTTTGTTAGCGGCAAAGTTATCCGAACAGTTACCTTCAAATTTGGAATCTGTATATTTAGTGAACTCGGGATCTGAGGCTAATGAAGGTGCTTTGAAGTTGGCTAAACGTGCAACGGGTCGCAGCGAGCTTATTGCTTTTAATAATGCTTATCATGGTTCTACTCATGGTGCTTTGAGTGTGTTGGGAAACGAAAATATGAAATCGGCTTATCGTCCGCTTTTACCTGAGGTAAAATTTTTGGATTTTAATGATGAAAGTCAGCTAAACCAAATAACTACAAAAACAGCAGGTGTTATTGTGGAGTCTATTCAAGCGGAAGCCGGTATTATTTTGCCTCAAGCAGGTTACCTTAAAGCTTTAAAGCAACGCTGTCAGGAAGTTGGTGCATTGCTGATTCTTGATGATGTACAAATGGGTTTTGGACGTACAGGAAAACTGTTTAGTTTTGAGCATTACGATTTTGTTCCGGATATTTTAACATTGGCAAAGGGAATGGGGGGCGGCATGCCTATCGGTGCATTTGTTGCTTCAAAATCTTTAATGGATACTTTGCAATATAACCCGCCTTTGGGACATATCACCACGTTTGGCGGGCATCCTGTAAGTGCTGCGGCAGCTTTAGCCAGTCTTGATTTGATATTGTCTGAGCAATTACCACAGACAGCAAATGATAAAGCCCAAATATTTGTAAATGCGTTACAAGATTTACCACAAGTAAAAGAAATAAGACAGCAAGGATTGATGATGGCAGTAGAACTGGGAGATGCAGAAATCGCTGACAAAGCTGTTTCATCCCTTTGGAATCATCGATTAATTGTAGATCGCTTCTTATTTTGTGATACGGCTTTTCGCATTGCTCCTCCTTTAACTATTACCGTTGAGGAAGCGAAAAAAGTAGCAGATATAGTGGTAAAAGCAATAAATGTAATTTGATTTAAATAATTGAATATGTGATTTTTAATGTGTATGTTTTATGAGATGTTATTACATTATTATCACTTTTTTTAGATTTATTTATTAAATAGTTTGGCTACATTTATTAAACAAGTGGTTTAAGGAGTTGTGAATAATCTTTTTTACCATTGAAAAAGTTTTAATTTTCAAAATTTTAATATGCCTTACACCATTTTTTCTTGAAAAACGCCACAAATCATTATATTTGCAACTTTAAAATAAGAAATATATAATTTTATAATGGATAAGAATACTGTAATAGGCTTATTATTAGTCTTTGTTATTTTAGTTGGATACAATGTTTGGATGCAACCATCGAAAGAAGAGTTGCAGAGAAGACAAGAAATTAGAGATTCTATTGCACAAGTTGAGAAACAACGGGAAGCACTATTAAAATTAGAGGAAAAAAAGAAAGAAACTCAACAACAAGTAGAACAACAGCAACTTGCCGTTGATTCTTCAGCATTATCCGACCGTTTGGGTTTATTTGCCGCAGCAGGTAGGGGAGAAGATGCCCGTTATATCATTGAAACGGATGTGATGAAACTCTATTTTGATACCAAAGGAGGTAGAATATCACAAGTAGAACTTACAAATTTTCAAACGTATGATTCTTTACCGTTGATTTTGTTTACACCCGATTCATCTAAATTTTCCATTAATTTCTTTTCTAATAATCGTTCGATTAATACTGGAGACTTGTTTTTCACTCCGATGAAAAATAAAGACCGATTTTCAAATCATTATTTGAAAATTGCAAAAGGAGAAACGTTAGATTTTTCCATGAGATTGATACCTGATGGAAATCCAAATTCAAATCAATATATTGAATACCTCTACACTATCAGTGGAGATGATTATATGATTGATTTTGATGTTAAGTTGGTGGGGATGGAAAAATACATTGCCCAAAATACCGGATATTTGAATTTGGATTGGGAAGCAGATTTGAGAAAGCAAGATCATGAATTGAAAAATACAGGAAACAGTACCATTTATTTCAAATATTTGAAAGATGATGTTGATAATCTTTCAGATACAAAAGATAGTGATGAGGAAGAAATTACAACTAAAATAAAATGGATTGCTTTCAAACAGCGTTTTTTCTCTTCCATTTTAATTGCAGAAGAATCTTTTAATAATGCCAATCTTTCTGTGGTTGATAGAAATGCCGATAAAGATGATGAGGAAAGAGAAAAAGAAAGGTATTTAAAGTCAATGAAATCGGAAATGAGTTTTACTTATTTACCATCTAATAATCAGACTATTCCATTGAAATTTTATTTTGGTCCTAATAAATATAAAATACTTAAAAAGTATGATCTTGAGTTGGAGGATGTTATTCCTTTGGGTTGGATGTTATTAAGATGGATTAATAAATATGCAGTTATTAAGGTGTTTAACTTTTTAGAGCAGTTTAATTGGAATTATGGTATTATCATATTGGTACTTACTTTATTATTAAAATTAGTATTGTCTCCTATTGCATTCAAAACTTACTATTCGCAAGCTAAAATGCGAATTTTGAAACCGGATATTGATAAAATCAATGAACGTTATCCTAAGAAAGAGGATGCTATGAAAAAGCAACAGGCAATCATGAATTTATATAAGAGCGCAGGAGCTAATCCGGCTTCGGGTTGTGTGCCTATGTTGTTGCAGTTTCCGATATTAATTGCGATGTTCAGATTTTTCCCGGCATCATTTGAGTTGAGACAACAATCATTCCTTTGGGCTCATGATTTATCAACTTACGATTCTATTTTAAATTTACCGTTTAATATACCGTTTTATGGTAGTCATGTGAGTTTGTTTACTTTATTAATGACGGCTTCAACCATTATTTACACACGTATTAACGATCAAATGTCTTCTTCAGGTTCTCAACAAGTTCCGGGTATGAAGACAATGATGTACATGATGCCTATCATGTTCCTATTCTTCTTTAATAATTATGCGGCAGCTTTAAGTTATTATTATTTCCTTGCCAATATTATTACTTTTGGGCAGATATATCTGATTCGTAAATTCTTTATTGATGAAGATAAAATCAGAAAACGTATGGCGATGAAAAAGCAAAAACCAATTAAAAAATCAGGTTGGCAAAAAAGATTGGAAGAAATGGCAAAACAACAGCAGCAAATGCAACGTAATAAGAAAAAATAGATATGCTAAAAGCCAAAAGCTAATAGCTAATAACCAATATAAAAAATTAGAAAATGAAAGATAAAAAATTAGGATTTGAATCCGTTTTGATACATGGAGGACATCATGAAGATGCTTATGGAAGTGCCGTAGTGCCTATTTATCAAACATCAACATTTACATTTAAAAATGCAGAACATGGTGCTGCTTGTTTTAATGGAGAAGATGATGGATATATTTATACCAGAATAGGTAATCCTACCATTACAGCATTGGAGAAAACCGTTGCTGAATTAGAAAATGGATATGGAAGTATTGCCGTAAGTTCGGGAATGGCAGCTGTTAATGTAATATACATGGCTATGCTTAACAAAGGAGATCACATGATAAGTTCTGCGGCAGTTTATGGAGCATCACGAACTGTTATGGAACAACATTGGGCGAGATTTGGTGTGGAGTCTTCTTATGTTCACACATCAGATATCAAAGCCATAGAAGCTGCGATTAAACCTAACACCAAATTATTATACATTGAAACGCCTGCTAATCCTACTATGGATATTACAGATATTGAGGCTGTAGTGGCATTGGCAAAAAAACATGGTTTAAAAGTAGTTGTGGATAACACTTTTTGTAGTCCACATTTGCAAAGACCATTAGATATGGGAGCAGATGTTGTTTTTCACTCTATGACAAAATTTTTGAATGGTCATGCCGATGTAGTTGCAGGTATTGTAATTGCCAGAGAAGAAGAAATGTATAAGCAATTGAGAAATGTGATGGTAAATTTAGGTTCAAATATGGATCCACATCAAGCATTTTTACTTCATAGAGGTATAAAAACATTATCGATTCGTATAGATAAAGCACAAGAAAATGCAAAGAAAGTAGCCGAATTCTTGGAAAATCATCCTAAAATAAAATGGGTTAAATATCCGGGATTACCTTCTCATCCTCAATATGAGTTGGCTAAAAAGCAGATGAAAGGGCCTGGAACAATGTTGAGTTTTGAGCTTAAAGGTGGTTTTAATGCCGGTAAAATATTAATGGACAATATGAAATTGGCATTATTAGCCGTTTCATTGGGAGGTGTTGAAAGTTTAATACAGCATCCTGCTTCTATGACACATTCTAAAGTAAGCAAAGAATCTAAGCTAAAAGCCGGTATTACCGATGGTTTGGTAAGATTATCCGTAGGAATAGAAAATATTGAAGATATTATTGATGATTTAAAGCAAGCTTTAGATAAGATTTAAAAACTGAAAAACAGTAATTAAAAAAACAAAAAAGGGAAGAAAATAATTGTTAGTTTCTTCCCTTTTTTTATTGGTCTCAAAAGTAGTTAAAACTATGCGCTTTCAGGAGCATTTACCTTTCAGGTTCTAAAAATATTTAAAATTAGAAATAATTTTTGTAGTTTAATTTTTTGTGAATTATTTATTTAATGATTAAGCTCTCTTAAAATTTTCACTTTTAATGTTATTCTTTTTTTGTTTTTTAAGTTTGCCTAAATTTTTTCCAATTATTTATTGCCATAACAAAAAAAATAGTACTTTTGCGTAACAATTTTTCGGGGCAGGGTGCAATTCCCGACCGGCGGTAAAAGTCCGCGAACCTTTTTTGAGGTAAGATATGGTGCAATTCCATAACCGACGGTACAGTCCGGATGATAGAAAATTGTATAATTTATTTTGTGTTACAGAATATGTGATACGTTGTTGTTTTGCCCTGAATAATTGTTTTTATTCAGGTTTTTTTATGTTAGAACACAAAAAATATATACAACGCACGTTTGAATTAGCACGCAAAGGCATGGGCAAAGTAAATCCCAACCCATTGGTAGGTGCTGTTATTGTAAAAAACAATACCATTATTGGGGAAGGATATCATGAACAATTTGGCGGAGCTCATGCAGAAGTAAATGCGATTAAAAATGCCACTGAAAGTGTGGAAGGAGCTACATTATATGTTAATTTAGAGCCTTGCTCGCACACAGGAAAAACACCTCCTTGTTCGGATTTAATCATCCGAAATAAATTATCAAAAGTAGTAATAGCCATGACAGACCCCAATCCTCATGTTTCGGGAAGGGGAATTGCTAAACTACGTAATGCCGGCATTGAGGTTGTTGAAAATGTATTGCAAAAAGAGGCGGAAGACTTAAACCGTGTATTTATCAAATATATCACATCAAAAACACCTTATATTGTAGCAAAGTGGGCTATGACTTTAGATGGGAAAATTGCATCTCATGTAGGAGATAGTCAGTGGGTTTCCAATGAAAAGTCAAGAGATATAGTACAGGATTTACGGAATGAATTTATGGGAATAATGGTGGGTGTAAATACCATTATTGGGGATGATCCCAAACTGACGTATCGAAAGAAAAACGGACGTTCGCCCATTAGAATTGTAATGGATAGTAAATTGCGGATTCCGATGGATAGCTATGTGATTACCCATCGTGAGGAAGCTGAAACCATTATTGTACATACCACAAATGCTCCTGCATCAAAAAAAGAGATTTTAAAAGAGTTGGGTGTTCAATGTATTGAAACCAAACCGGTGCAGGAAAAAGTAGATATTAATGTGGTATTAGAAAAATTAGGAGAAAGGGGAATTGATGGTATCCTGTTGGAAGGTGGCGGAACGTTAAATTTTTCAGCTTTTCAAGCAGGTGTTATTGATGAGGTGATTACTTTTTTATCACCCAAAATTATTGGTGGAAAGCATGCTAAAACGCCTGTTGAGGGTGGTGGTATTCATTTGATGAAAGATGCCATTGCGTTGGAATATATCAATGTTACAAATGTAGATAATGACTTGATGATTCGTTCAAAAGTCAAAAAAGAGGGATAATATGTTTACAGGAATCGTTGAGGATATCGGAACCATTGTAAAAATTAACCGTCATGAGAAGGCGGCTGAATTGCAAATAAAATCGCAACTCATTACATCCGATGTTCAATTAGGAGATAGTATTGCAGTAAATGGTACATGCCTTACCGTAACAAGGTTTGAGAAAGAAATTTTTTCTGTGGATGCAGTGCCGGAAACCATGAAGAAGAGTAATTTAACTAATCTTTCAATAGGAAGTAAGGTAAATCTGGAGAGAGCTGTAAAAGCCGAAACAAGGTTGGGCGGACACATGGTAAGCGGACATATTGATACCGTTGGAACCATTACCAATATAAAAAAAGAGGAAAATGCCATATGGTTTACCGTTCAACTTTCGGATGATTATATCAAATATCTGATTCCAAAAGGTTCTGTTGCCATAGATGGTATTTCTTTAACAGTAGTGCATGTAACTGAAAATGAATTTGATGTATCTGTGATACCACATTCTTTGCAAAATACAACATTGTTGCATCGAAAGAAAGGAGATACGGTAAATATAGAATGTGATATGATTGCTAAATATATTGAACGTTTTGTAAGCTATAAGTCATCAGAAAATTCAAAGAAAGATATATCAATGGATTTTTTAAAGGAAAATGGGTTTTATTAAAAGATTGAAGAACTATGAATGGTGAATTATGAATTATAAATGGAGATTGCTTCGCTATGCTCGCAATGACGAGTGGTAGCTGGTCGCTGAGCGGAGTCGAAGTGGTGCGTAGGGAAAGAATTATGAATTATAATCTGACAATGTAGAGATGCAATGTTTTGCATTTAAAAATATATAATTAAGAATTAAAAGTTAAAAATTAAAAATGGGTGATTAAAAAACAAAATACTGAAAATCAGATAATTGTTAATTACTTGTTTACTAATTGACAAAAAATGGATATTAAATTTAATACAATAGAAGAAGCTATTGAAGATATTAAGGCGGGAAAAATGATCATTGTAGTGGACGATGAGAATCGGGAAAATGAAGGTGATTTATTAATGGCAGCAGAGAAAGTTACCCCTGAACACATTGCTTTTATGGCAAAGCAGGGCGGTGGTTTGGTTTGTATGCCAATGGAGAAGAAAAGGTTGGATGAGCTGAAAATTGATATGATGGTACAGCACAATACGGATAGAAAAGAGACAGCTTTTACTGTATCTGTTGATGCTGCGGAATGTCATACCGGAATTTCGGCACATGAGAGGGCATTGACTATTCATAAATTGCTTGATAATGAAGCTAATGAATTTGATTTTACCCGTCCGGGACATATTTTTCCACTTGTGAGTAAGCCTTATGGTGTATTGCAAAGAGCAGGACATACAGAGGCAGCTGTTGATTTAGCCAAATTAGCGGGATTATATCCTGCCGGTGTGATTTGCGAAATCATGAATGATGACGGAACAATGGCACGTGTTCCAAATCTCATGGAATACAAAGAAAAGCACCAGCTGAAAATTATCACCATAGAAGACCTAATTACATATCGAAGAGAAAGAGAGAACTTTATTCATAAGGTTACGGAAGCAGAAATGCCTACAAAATTTGGAACGTTTAAAGCAGTTGGTTTTGAAAGTGCCATTAATGGGGAGCATCATTTGGCTTTAGTCAAAGGAGAAATTAATCCGGATGATGAAGTGATTGTTAGGGTGCATTCCGAATGTTTAACAGGAGATGCCTTAGGATCATTGCGTTGTGATTGTGGCGACCAATTGCATGAAGCCATGGAAACCATTGAGAAAGAAGGTAAAGGAGTATTACTTTATTTACGACAAGAAGGGAGAGGCATTGGTTTGATTAACAAAATGAAAGCTTATAAGCTTCAGGATAAGGGATATGATACAGTTGAAGCCAATGAGTTATTGGGTTTTAAAGCTGATTTAAGAAACTATGGTGTAGGTGCTGAAATTTTATTTCAATTAGGAGTAAGAAAAATTCGTTTAATGACTAATAATCCGCTTAAAATCAAAGGGATAAAAGGTTTCGGACTTAAAATTGTTGAACGTATTCCCATAGAGATGAATTGTAATGAAAAAAATGAATATTATCTATACACCAAAATGGAAAAAATGGGACATGCCTTGCATGTAAGAAGAGTTAAGAAGCAGAAAGAATTATAAATTGTGAATTAATATGTTAAATGTAATAATGTATTAATGGTTTGGATGGCATGTATGCCCTGTCTAAATACAAAGAAAAAGATTAAAGACAAACAATGCTTTGCATCTAAAAATAGATAAATAATAAAAAATTTAACCGCAAAGTTCGCAAAGAAGACGCAAAGAACGCAAGGGCAAAGACCTCAAAGGTTTTCAAAACCTTTGAGGTCTGAGAAAAAATATTACTAATTGCTAATTGCGCATTATCTATCTGGTCTTTAAAGACAAAGAATAAATAAAAAAGAAGAAAGGTAAAAGTATTGGGTAATGCAGTTAACACCTAATACCTAAAACCTAATAAAAATAAAAAGCAAATAGCCAAAGGCTAACGGCAAAAAGCAAATCAAAAAAAGCTAAAGGCCAAAGGCTAACAGCCAATAGCCAAAAAAACATACAATAATGAAAAAATTAGAAGGAAAATTAAACGGAAAAGATTTAAAAATTGGAATCGTTGTAGGACGTTTCAATGAATTTATTAGCAGCAAATTGCTTTCAGGAGCTTTAGATGCACTTAACAGACATGATACCGCTGAAGATGATATTGAAGTAGCATGGGTTCCGGGTGCTTATGAAATCCCTTTGGTAGCCAAAAAGATGGCTTCTTCAAATAAATATGATGCTGTGATTTGTTTAGGTGCTGTAATCAGAGGAGCAACACCTCATTTTGATTATGTATCTAATGAAGTAGCAAAAGGTGTAGCTCATGCCGGACTTGACACTAATAAACCTATCATCTTTGGTGTATTAACAACTGACAGTATTGAGCAAGCCATTGAAAGAGCCGGAACAAAAGCCGGAAATAAAGGGTTTGAAGCAGCTATGTCTGCCATAGAAATGGCAAACTTGATGAAAGTATTATAAGTACTTTCAAGAAAATTCTTGATTTTTCAAGTCTTTGATAAAAAAAACTCAATTTTTTTTACTGCAAAGCCGCAAAATCGCAAAGAAAGTCTATCTCTGCGTGTTTTGCGGCTTTGTGGTATATATTTTTATTTTTAAGTGATATTATATATAAATCGCTAAAAATAAATTATTTTAGAATAAACCTTTTACAATATTATCATCAACTAATTCCGGAAGTGTAACTTTTAGGTTTGGATTCTCTTCCATGGCTCTTTTAATGGCAAATATTGCTCCTTCATTTCTTGCCCAGCTTCTACGTGATATACCATTATTAACATCCCAATGCAACATCATTTTCAATCTTCTATCAGCGTCATCACTGCCATCAAGCAACATTCCAAATCCACCGTTTATTACTTCGCCCCAACCGACACCACCGCCATTGTGTATAGAAACCCAGGTTGCACCTCTGAATGAATCGCCAATAACATTATGAATTGCCATATCGGCCGTAAATTGTGAACCATCATAGATATTTGAAGTCTCTCTAAATGGAGAATCTGTTCCCGATACATCGTGATGATCTCTTCCTAATACCACAGGAGCTGTTATTTCGCCGGATTTTATAGCTTCGTTAAACGCTTCGGCAATTTTTATTCTTCCCAATGCATCGGCATATAATATACGAGCTTGAGAACCTACCACCAATTTGTTTTCTTTAGCTTGCTGAATCCAACGGATGTTATCTTTCATCTGTTGTGTAATTTCTTCAGGGGCTTCTTCTGCTAATTTTAATAATACTTTTTCGGCTATTTTATCTGTTTTGTCCAAATCTTCAGGTTTGTTAGAAGTACATACCCAACGGAAAGGTCCAAAACCATAATCAAAACACATTGGTCCCATAATATCCTGAACATATGAAGGATATTTAAATGTTAGACCGTCAGCTTTCATTACATCTGCTCCGGCACGAGAAGATTCTAGTAAAAAGGCATTTCCATAATCAAAGAAATACATGCCATTGTCTGACAATTTATTAATGGCAGCAATCTGTCTTACCAGTGATTGATGAACTTTTTCTTTGAATAATTCCGGTTTTTCCGCCATCATTTCATTAGCTTCTTCATAAGATAATCCTACCGGATAGTAACCACCTGCCCAAGGATTGTGCAAAGAGGTTTGGTCAGAGCCTATATCCACTTTTATATCTCTTTCCACCATTCTTTCCCACAAATCAACAATATTTCCGAGATAAGCAATAGAATGAGGTTGTTTTTTGGCTTTCCATTCCAACGCTGTATCAATGGCTTTATCAGTATCTTCAATTACTTCATCCACCCAACCTTGTTCATGTCTTTTGTAGGCTGCTTTAGGATTTATTTCTGCCGTAATACTTACTACGCCGGCAATATTTCCTGCTTTTGGCTGTGCACCACTCATACCACCCAATCCGGAAGTTACAAATAATTTTCCTTCTGTTCCTTCATTTGCATTTTTGGCAATTTTTCGGCAAGCATTTAATACAGTAATGGTTGTCCCGTGTACAATACCTTGAGGGCCTATATACATATAAGAACCAGCCGTCATTTGTCCGTATTGAGAAACGCCCAACGCATTAAAACGCTCCCAATCATCCGGTTTTGAATAGTTTGGAATTACCATTCCATTTGTAACCACCACTCTTGGTGCATCTTTATGAGAAGGATACAATCCCATAGGGTGTCCGGAATACATGACCAATGTTTGCTCATCTGTCATCTCTGCCAAATACTTTAAGGTCAATCTGAATTGAGCCCAATTTTGGAATACCGCTCCATTTCCACCGTAAGTAATTAACTCATGAGGGTGTTGAGCTACAGCATTATCCAAATTATTGAAAATCATCAACATAATAGCTGCCGCCTGTTTTGATTGATGAGGAAATTCATTGATGTTTCTTGCTTTTATCTCATAATCAGGACGATAACGATACATGTATATTCTGCCGTATGTTTTTAACTCATCGGCAAAATCTTTTGCCAATTCTGCATGTTGATGTTTTGGGAAATAACGCAATGCATTTTTAATGGCTAATTGTTTTTCCTCCTTTGTCAGAATGTCTTTTCGGATAGGCGCATGGTTAATGTTTTTATCATACGCTTTTTTTGCAGGAATTTCTGTTGGAATCCCTTCAAGTACTAATTCTTTAAATTTTTCTAATGATATCATTTGGTTAATTTTTTTCTAAACTACAAATATACATGAGTTTTTTGAAAACTCATAAAACAAATATAAAAAGTGAATATATTTCTTAGTATTACTTAAAATCTATAGATGTTTTTAGAATAAAAATTTGAATGTATTTTTATAGAAATTCGTTTGGTAGTTATGATGTTAATAAATTAAAAATTAATATTATACAATAAAAAAAAGCGATATAAAGGAAATAAATTATATCGCTTTTAATTGAAAAAAAGGTAAGATTCTCATAAAAATAAAGCCAATTAATAATTAGAATATCATTGTTATATAAATTAAAATTGAATTTTAATTATAAAAAAATCTTTTCACTACATTTAATTAAAATATATATAAAATATATTTTATATATTTAGACTTCAAATTTACGAATAATTTGAAAAAGTAGGTGATTTTACGTAAAAAATGGTGCTAAACGACCGAATTCTGGGGTTAAAAGGTATTTTTTATTGTTTTGATATTAAATTTATCTTTACAATTATGATTTTTTCAATTTTGTAATATCGGACTTTTTATCACTTTATAAAGTGTTATATATGGAAAATATTAACTATTTCTTACCTTTTTATTTAATTTCTTAACAGTCTTTTTATTTTATTAGTTTGAATAATTTTTTTAATGGTAATGAATAATCTCACCATTAATCTAAATTTTCTGACCACCATTTTGATTGCGGCAATGAGTCTAAACTAAACACTTCTCCAATACTTGGTGTGGCAAGTTGAATTTGTTGTTGCTCTGCCACAGTATCATTATGTTGTCTTAATGCTTTTCCAAGTCGTTTAATTGGTTCATTCCATTTGTGTGTGGATAAATCAAATTTACCCCAATGTATGGGTAATGCTACTTTTGTTTGCACATCAATACATGCTTGTGCTGATTGTTCAGGTAACATATGTACATGTTGCCAGTTTACGTTATAAGCGCCATCTTCCATAAAAGTTATATCAAAGCCATTAAACTGTTGACCAATTTTAGCAAATTCAGGAGAATAGCCTCCATCGCCACTAAAATAAACTTTTATTTTAGGAGCAATAACAGCCCAAGACCCCCACAGTGTTTTACGATGATTTAAAATTCCTCTACCACTAAAATGGCGACTAGGTGTAAACACTAATTTTATGTTATTAATATTTGTTTCCTCATACCAATCGTATTCACTCACTTTTTCATTAGCAACGCCCCAACGCAACAAGTGTGCTTTTACCCCTAAAGGCACATAAAAATGACCTACTTTTGATTTCAAATATTTAATGGCTCTGTAATCCAAATGGTCATAGTGATCATGAGAAATTAAAACAGCATTAACAAAAGGTAAATCTTCCATTTTAGGCGTATTGGTCATTTTAAAAGGAGTAACAGCAAAAGGAATAGGAGCTGCATTATGAAAAACAGGATCAGTAATGATAGTTGTATTATTGGTTTTAAATAAAACGGTAGAATGTCCTAACCACACAAAATCGCCATTTTTCAAGTTTTTAACATTTAGTTTTTTAGACTTAATGATTTCAGGGTTTTTGCCGTCGGGAGGAAATATAAAGTTTTTAAGCAAAGCCCAACGGTCTATTTTTCTCTTGTCTTGAGAAAATCCTATAGAAGTAGCATTGGTATTTATCAAGTTTTTGAAATGTTTACCATCGAAATGTGTTGATTGTTGGATACGTTCCATACTTTCAGCATTTGGGCTATCGCCGAAAGCTGGGTGCAAATTGATGTATAAAGCTATAATTGTTATAAGAATAGCAATCAAGAATATTAACATTTTAAAAATTTTGAATAATTTTTTCATTATTTACTTTTGCCACTTTTATATTTTCTTTTTTTAATCAATTATTGTAAATAATTCTTCTTTGGATTTTCTTACTTTTGGAAGATTGACCAACCAGTCATTTTCAGTATCTCTATAACCTAAAGGTAATAGTAAAGTACTTCTTAATCCTTTTTCTCTTAGGTTTAATAATTGGTCTAATTTATCGTTCTCGAAACCCTCCATAGGTGTGCTATCCACGCCCTCGAAGGCGGCTTGTGCTATACCTGCCATAAATGCAATATAAGTTTGGCGTGCTGTGTGTTGAAAATTAATCTCGGCATCTCTTTTTGGGTAAATAGTTAATAATTGTTCACGATATCCTTCCCAACCTTCATTTTTAAAACCTCTAATCTTATTAGTTAAATCAAAAAAGTGATTAATACGATCTTCAGTATAGGTGTCCCAAGCGGCAAACACTAACAGGTGTGAACATGTTGTGATTTGTGGTTGATTCCATGCTACTTTTTTTATTTTAGCTTTCATTTCATCATTGGTAATAATCATAACTTCAAATGGTTGCAATCCGCTTGATGAGGGAGCTAATCTAATAGCTTCTAAAATGTTATCTATTTTATCTTGTGGCACTTTTTGTCCATTCATTGCCTTGGTGGCATAACGCCACTTCATTTTTTCTAAAAAAATCATGTTGTATTTATTTTAATTAATATCAAATTATTAAATCTATATTCATTACAGATGATGTTATTTTTTAATCGCTCTTTTTATCTTTAATTTAGTTTATCCAATTTTTTCTATAAAATAGAAACATAAAATATCCAATAAAAACACCTAATACATCTGCGTAAAAATCAAAAAGGTTTCCATCTCTTCCGATAAATACTGTATTTTGCAAATATTCGGTTAAGCCGGAAATGATTATTGCAAAAAGTATAATACTCCATTTTTTGGGTTGAGATATTGGTTTTATGGTATTTAGTTCAAAACATGTCAACATTAGAAAAGACAAACCGCCAAACATGATAAAGTGAACAATTTTATCGGGCTGTAGCCATTCCCAAAAATTTAATACTATGGGAATACTGTCTCCGGGTAATCCCACAGCAATGAATATAAACACAAGCCAAGTTGTCCATATTAAATGAGATTTCAGTATGAGGTTGATTGATTTTAGATTCATAATACTGGATATAAAAAAGTAGGATACGAAAGTATTCGCTCCTACTTTTATGTTTTATCAAAAAGATTATTGAAAATTTGAAAAAATCAGCTTTTAGCTAACTAATTTTTCATAATCATCCTTACTCAATAAACCGTCCATTTCACTAGCATCGGAATATTTTACCTTAACAATCCATCCTTTTCCATAAGGATCGCTATTAATTAATTCAGGATTTCCTTCCAAATCTTCATTAAAAGCCAATACTTCGCCTGAAACCGGCATAAATACATCTGAAACTGTTTTTACAGCTTCAATTGTTCCAAAAACTTCGCCTTTATCTAATGTTTCTCCTTCGGTTTCTACCTCAACAAAAACAACATCTCCCAATTCTTTTTGGGCAAAATCTGTAATTCCAATAAAAGCATTGTCTCCTTCTACACGTACCCATTCGTGGTCTTTCGTGTATTTTAAATCATCTCTTAAGTTCATATATGTACTCGTATTTTTTAATATTTTTTTCAAAGATAAAAAAAAATGTATTGACGGTATTTTTTCATGCTATTTTTTATAAAATTTATTTATAAACTCTAAAAATAAGTATGGTATTTCATCTTTGAGAAAGGAATAAACCTGATGAGCCTGTAATAATAAATTATATATTTGCGCCTGAAAAAAACTAGCGTCAAATGTTATGGAATAACATGTAAATCAAAAACAGGAAAAATATATTATTTTCTTTAGGTTTTTGATTGATGATAATCAGTTTTTTATGAAATTAAAAGATGTGTTGTAAAATTATAGACTAAATGAAAGTTTTTACTAATAATCGGGTTGCAATAACCTATTTTTTGGTTTTTTTATCCATGGTCTTTTGGGGGTTGACGTATGTGTGGACTTCCATTGTAAAAGATTATTATAATCCGGTAACGATTATTACGCTTCGTTTGTTGATATCGGTGATTATTCTTGGTATTTACTTATCTTTGCGAAGAAAATGGACAAAAATTCACAGGCGAGATTATCCTATGTTTTTGTATTTTTCTTTTTTCAATCCGTTCTTATATTTTTTGGCAGAAACTTATGGCGTAAAATACACTTCTCCTACAATTTCAGCTATTTTTATTACGGCAATTCCTGTTTTTACACCACTATATGCTTATTTTAAGATTAATGAGCGTATCTCAAAGTTGAATATTATAGGGTTATTAATTTCCTTTTTCGGTATTTTATTTATGCTTATTAATAAAGAAGTTTCTTTATCGGCTAAACCCGAAGGAGTGATTGCTTTGTCAATAGCAGTGGCATCAGCTGTGATATTTTCTGTGATGTTGAAAAAGTTATCAGAAAAGTATGGTGCAGTACAAATTATTACGGTTCAGAATTTTATTGGAATGATTTATTTACTTCCATTGTTTTTTATTTTTGAATGGAATGATTTTATTAGCATTGAAGTGCCATTAAATGTGATTTATTCTTTGTTTGCATTGTCTTTCTTTGGCAGTTCATTGGCTTTTATATTTTATACCATTGGCACGCGGGAATTGGGGGTGAGTAAAACCAGTTTATTAGCCAATATGATACCTGTTATTACGGCGATATTTTCTTATTATATGTTAGGCGAAGTTATTGGTAAAGGAAAAATCATTGCCATTATTGTAGTGCTATTAGGTGTTTTCTTATCTCAAATAAAAAGTAAGAAAGATTAGAATTATGAATGGGGTTAGAATTATGAATGGTGAATTATAAATTGTGAATGAAGAAGACAAAGAAAATTAAGAATTAAAAGTTAAAAATTAAAAATGAAGAGGTTGGAAGTCTGAAAATGGAAGATAGCCGGTCACTGCATTTCGACAGGCTCAATAACCGTGGAGTCGAAGTGGTGCGTTGGCAAAATATTACTAATTGCACATTGCTAATTTGTTAATTGAAAAAACTTTCCTGCCCACCACTTCGACTCCGCTCAGTGATCGGCTGACCCTCCCTGCTAATCAATGTATGATTATTCATTCGAATAGATTTGAATATATCATGTATGTTCGACCCTTTCTGGGTCGTGGGAACGCTTGACAAACCATAAATGCTATAAGCATTCAACCCCTTTTCAGGAGTTGTGGAAATGATGACGAGTACTAATAGCTAAAAGCCAAAAGCCAAAGGCCAACACCCAATACCTAACACCAAAAACCTAAAAAAAAAGCCAAAAGCCAACAGCTAAAAAAGAATTCATATAATTTTTTTTCGTTTTGATTTTTTCTGTATTTTCGTTGTTTAAAGTAGAAAAGCGATTAAAATTAAACAAATACCAATGAATATTATATTATTTGATGATCAACATCGAAATCAATTATTGCCATTAACTTTTTTAAGACCTGTTGCAGATATTCGTGTAGGAATAACAACCATAAGAGAAAAATGGGAAGATTTTTTTCAAACGAAAACATCCTCACTTACAGAAGAATATTTAAGTGAGAAATTTCCATTTGTTTCGGCTGAAGATAATATTTTAATTAATGGTTCGGTATTGCCAAATGAGGACTTAATAAAAGAAATTAAGCAATTAAAAAATAGAGATGTATTATCTTATAATCAGCATATTGTAGCAATACGTTTAATACAAGATGATTTCTTTCTTTTTGGAGAAATTGAAGATTGGTTAAACAAAAAAAAGGAAAGTCCTTTAAATCAAGTAGAAGCTAAATCATCAGTAACCATTCTATCACGTCCTTGGGAAGTTTTTACATTGAATTCAACTTACATTCAACAAGATTTTCAACGATTGACCAAGGGCAGGAAATCAGCATCTATATCTGATACCAATACCGTTATTTGTAAAGAAAATGTGTTTATAGAAGAAGGAGCCATTGTAAATGCGTCTATTCTTAATGCTACCGATGGACCAATATATATAGGAAAAGATGCACAGGTTATGGAGGGAAGTATGTTAAGAGGAAGTCTTGCTGTTTGCGAACATGTCGTGATAAAAATGGGTGCTAAAATATATGGAGGCACAACCATAGGTCCATGGTGCAAAGTAGGAGGGGAGGTTTCTAATTCAGTGCTTTTGGGTTATTCTAATAAAGCCCATGATGGATTTTTAGGTAATTCCGTATTAGCAGAGTGGTGTAATTTAGGAGCAGATACCAACACTTCTAACCTAAAAAACACCTATGATTCTATCAAATTATACGATTATACCAAGTCCTCATTTCAACATACCGGCGAAACCTTTATTGGATTGATTATGGGCGACCATTCTAAATCAGGAATTAATACCATGTTTAATTCGGGAACTGTTGTTGGTGTAAATGCCAATGTCTTTGGTAGTGGTTATCAGCGAAACTTTATACCGTCATTTTCTTGGGGTGGAAGAAGTGGATTGAAATTTTATGATTTTAATAAAGCCATGGAAGTAGCTAAAGCAGTCTATAAGCGACGAAATCTAACTTTTGATGAAGTAGAACAAAAAATATTATCAGCAGTGCATCGTAAAGAAATGAATAATAAATGATAATATGTTAATGATTTTGATAAAAAATCATTCTTTATTAAAATCCTAATACCCAATACCCAAAACCTAATACCTGAAAAAATATGAAATTTGAAAAACCACTTGTCCACGGAAGATTAATTAAACGATATAAACGTTTTTTGGCAGATGTTAAATTAGATGACGGAACTATTGTAACTGCACATTGCACCAATACGGGAAGTATGAAAACCTGTTTGGAAGAAAATGCCGAAGTATATCTTACACATCACAATGACCCCAAACGCAAGACTCAATATACTTGGGAAATGATTTTGATTAATGGGAAATGGGTGGGTATTAATACCAACAATCCCAATCGAATTATTTTTGAAGCGGTAAAAAATAATGAGATTGAAAGGTTGCCTCAATACACTCATGTAAAACGTGAAGTAAAGTTTGGTGATAGTCGTTTTGATGTGTTTGCTGAAAATGATGAGGAAAAGTGTTTTATTGAAGTAAAAAATGTGACCATGATGAAAGATCATGTTGCATTGTTTCCGGATGCTGTTACTTCACGTGGATTAAAACACTTATCGACATTACAATCGGCTAAGGAAGCGGGCTATCGGGCGGTGATTTTCTTCTTGGTACAACGAATGGATGTTGAGCGTTTTGAACCGGCAAAAGAAATCGACAAAGCGTATGCAGAAAAATTACATGAGGTGATGTGTAATGGTGTTGAAGCCATCGTTTATCAAGCCCATATATCACCTGAAGAAATAAAATTGGAAAAAGAATTACCATTGTAAAGATAAATTTATTATCTTTGAAATTAACAATAATATTGTTTAATGAGACTCATGAGAAGGTGTTTTTTTGAAAAATGTTATAATTTTTGAGAATACCATTTTAGTTAGTCAAGAAATGAATAATATCAATGAAAAAAACGGTTACACTTGCTCTTTTTTTAAGTTTATTTTTAATTGGGTTTTCACAAAAAACATTGGATTATTACACGATTAATACCATTAATAGAAATAATGAATTATTAAGGTTAGAACAAGCAGAAGCTTTAGATTCTACTGTTACTAAAATTGATTTTCTAGGAAGTCAATTTATTGGTCAGCGGGGTATTTTTGAATATACATTTTGTGGGGAAATAGAACATGCGAGAAATTATAAGAATAACCTATTGTCTGATTTGATAGATGTTAATATGCTTACTCGAAACAGGGCTTTATCAATTGATTCTGATGTTTTTTACATATATGGAAATCAGTGTGTTTTGCAAGAACAGATTAAAAGTGAAATTGATAGCATATCCGAAGAATTAACCTATAACGAAAAAAATATTTTTAACTATGATGATAATCAACATGTTGATTATACCATGAATTATGAGTGGAATAAAGATAGTGGGGAATGGGTATTTCATGGTAAAACAGAGATGACTTATAATGATAATTATCAATTGATTAAGAAAGAAGATTACACCTTTGAGAATGAGCAATATAATTTGGAGTATGTTACGACTTATACCATTAATGAAAATGATGATATAACATTGACATTGGAACAAGAGTGGAGCGAGGCCTCTCAATCATTGATGAATAAGAAAAAAACAGAGGTTGTATATGTTTCGCAACATATTGTGGAATATTCGATAGATTATGAATATACGGATGCTATGGAATGGAATCCTACCCGTAAAATAGATTTTGAATATGATGATATTGATATGTCACAAATATTTGTAAGCAAAAGTGAAGATGGGCAAACTTGGAATAATAATTTTAAGGTTGTGTTGTTTTATGATTATGATACGCCGCTTGAAGATATCATTCTGCCCTTAGATATGGGAGAAATTTATCAGTATGTTCATCATAAGATTGTTAAAATGGATTTGTATAAATATTTTCTATTTCAATATCAGGATATGGGTGTAACAGATTTCTATTATAATATGATGGAAATTGATACAGAGGATTTATTGCCCAATTATACAATTTATCCAAATCCGGCAAATGAAGTTTTACATATTAATATGGAAAATAAATCATTTGAAGGTACATTAGAAATTCTAAATATGGCAGGGCAGATAATACTGAAACAGCCAGTAAATGAGAAAACGACTATTTCTGTTCGAGGTTTGGAAAAAGGAATGTATTTATATCATTTATATAATGGTAAAGCCGTTTATAACGGAAAATTTGTGAAAGAGTAATATTAGATTAAAGTTGAATAGAACAAAAAAATATTTGTTTGCAATTTATTTAATAATGAGTTCAATATAAAAAAATTATTCATTAAAATTAAACACCCATGAAAAAGAATTTATTTTTAGTACTCATATTCATGTTGAGTGCCATGAGTATGATGGGGCAAAATGAAGCTTTCATAAAAAATAATGCATTGGAAAGCTGGAAAAGGTATCAAAAATTTAATCAAGAACAAGTTAAAAATCTAACTGTTACAAAACAGACATTAGATTCTATTATTACAACGTATAATCCTCTTTTCTTTAATATAATCAAAAAGAAATATTATGCTTATAATAAGTTTGGAAAAGTTATAAAATGTGATTATTGGAAAATGCAGAATGATTCAATAGAAAAAACAAGAGAAGACACATTTACTTACAATAGTGAAAAATTATTGATTGAAAAAATTGTAAAAGACTCTATTATTGACAAATCACTGGAAAATAGTGAAAAATATAATTATACATATAATGGGAAATTATTAGCTCAAAGACAACAATATATTTGGCAAGATAATGATTGGGTTAATGATAAAAAAACAGATTATGAAACCAATGAGCAAGGTTATTTAACAAAAAAAACAACTTACATTTGGCAAAATAATGCATGGGAAAATTCAAAAGAAACAATATATCATATTGATAATCAAGGATTATTAGATTCTATTGTTGTTAGGGAATGGAAAGGTATGCATTGGGTAAATAATTTTAAATCCGTCTTAATATATAATGATAATCATGTTGTTTCATCAATTATTAGAATGATATGGAAAGATGATAATTGGACAAAAAAATCAAACTGGATATACGAATATAATTATGAAGATGGACAAATCATTAAATGGACTCAATTGAGTTGGAAAGAAGAAGATTGGGTAAATGAATATTTTACTGAATTTTTGTATGAAAATGGAGTTAGAGTTGGTAGAAATTATTATAAATGGGTAAATGAAGCTTGGATGCAAAAAAGAAAATCTACTTTAAAATTGGATGCTAATACTCCTAATTCTCATTTGGTATATCCTTATGAATATATGAAGAATGGGAATAACTATAACAGCTATGAGCAATATAAATATAAAATTGAAAAATTGGAATTTTATCAATTAGCCAAAGGCGATGAGCTTTTAACCCAATCCATATCTTTTTATTGGAATGATAAAGATATAGATAATGATGGTATTGCTGAAAATCAATTGTCAAAATCAATGATTTATCCAAATCCGGCTACAGATGTAATTCGTGTAAAAATTGAAGATAAAGAATTTGAGGGAACATTAGAAATTTTAAATACAGCAGGACAAGTGGTATTGAAGCAGAATGTTAACGGAAAAAGTGCTATTTCTGTTCGAGGTTTGGAAAAAGGAATGTATTTATATCATTTATATAATGGTAAAACCGTTTATAATGGAAAATTTGTAAAAGAATAAACTACTATAAAAACGATGAACTTTTAAGAATTAAAATAGGAAAGAAAGTTGATTATATACTTTCTCTATTAGTCTTTAATAATTATCAATTAAAATTTAAACACAGATGAAAAAGAATTTATTTTTATTACTCATATTCACATTGAGTGTGATGAGTATGGTAGGTCAAAACAAACCTATAATCAAGAAAAATACCACATTAGAAAAGTGGGAAAGTTATCAAAAGTTTAATCAAGAACAATCTGAAGAGGTAAGGGTTGTCAAACAAGCCTTAGATTCTGTTGTTTCTAAAGGTAATCCTCTTTTTTATGATATTGTTATAAAGAATTATTATACTTATAATAGTTTTGGAAAGGTGTTAAAATCTGAAAGCTATGCTAAGATGCCAAATGAATCTGTATTGACAAAAAAGAAAGAAAATACATTTACGTATAATAGTGAGAAATTATTGACAAAACAGGTAGAAAAAAAGCTTATATTTAGTGGAGAGTTTGAAAATTCTGAAAAATATGAATATACATATAACGGAAGATTATTAGCTCAAAAACTGAAATATGTATGGAATAATAATGCTTGGGTTAATGATAAAAAAACAGATTATGAAACCAATGCACAAGGTCATTTAACAAAAGAAACAACTGCTATTTGGCTAAATAATGCATGGGTTAATGATGAAAAAATAGAATATGTTTTAGATGCACAAGGATATGTGGTTGAAGTTGTTGAAATGAAATGGATAATGGATGCTTGGTTAAATAGTTCAAAAACAATTACCACCTATCAAGATAATCATGTTATTTTATCTACTGTTGGTATGGTATGGCAAGAAGAATGGGTAAACAGTTCAAAATCTGAATATGTATATGAAGCTGAAAATCCGATAAAAATAATTGACTATATTTGGAAAGAAAATAATTGGGAAAAAGAGAGCTATGTGAAATTTCTTTATGAAAATGGGGTTGTAAGTGAGATGTTTTTTTATAAATGGGAAGATGACAGTTGGGGAGAAGAAATGAAGATTGTGTTTGGATTAGATTTGACTACTCCGGTTTCTGATTTAGTATATCCTAGTGATATGACGGGGGATAATTATGAAAATATGTTGATTGCATTTAAAGTTAAAATGAATAAGTTAGAAATGTACCAAATAATTGAAGGTCAAGAATTGTTAATGCAAACATCAGATTATTATTGGAATAATAAAGATGTAGATGATGATGGAATTGCTGAGAATCAATTGTTAAAATCAATGATTTATCCAAATCCGGTTACAGATGTGATGTCTATAAAAATTGAAGATAAAGAATTTGAGGGTACTTTAGAAATTATAAATACAGCAGGACAAGTGGTATTGAAGCAGACTGTAAATGGAAAAAATACTATTTCTGTTCGAGGTTTGGAAAAAGGAATGTATTTATATCATTTATATAATGGTAAAACCGTTTATAACGGAAAATTTGTGAAAGAATAATCTACTTTATAAAAATGACGGACTTCTAAGAATTAAAAATTAATGTTTGCTGAGCAAAATGAATCATAAAAAAGCATTAGTAATTATTAATGTCGGAACACCCGATAAGCCTAAAAAAAGAGAAGTCCGTCGTTTTTTATCGGAATTTTTGAATGATAAACGGGTCATTGATCTTCCTTATCTATTCCGAAAGATATTGGTCAATGGTATTATCATTCCGTTTAGGGTGTCCAATTCTACAAAATTATATCAACGACTTTGGACAGAAAATGGTTCGCCATTACTTTATTATTTAAATCGGTTAGGTGATAAATTATCGGAGAGGTTATCCGGAGAATATCAGGTTTTTAAAGCCATGCGATATGGAAATCCATCCCTTACAGACTTATTAAATCAATTGAAAAGCAAAAATTTTGAATCCATTACTTTTTTGCCGCTTTTTCCTCAATACGCTTCTTCAACCACAGGTTCCATTAACGAAAAAATATTAACACATCTTAAATCCTGGAAAACTTTTCCCTCGATTAAATTGATTACACAGTTTTATAATCATCCTGCATTTATTCGGGTATTTTCCGAAAGAATTAAACAATACAATCCGGAATCATTTGACCATATTGTATTCTCCTATCATGGGGTTCCTTATCGGCACATCAAAAAAACACATGTTGAAATGAATGAAACATCTTGCCTTTGTGAACAGGGAGATCATGTTGAAGGAGCAACTACTCTATGTTATAAGGCAGCGTGTTACGAAACCAATCGATTGTTGGTAAATGAGTTGCAATTGGAGGAAGGGAAATATAGTTTGGCATTTCAGTCAAGATTATCCAAGAATTGGTTATCCCCTTTTACAGATGAAGTTATCATAAATTTGGCTAAAAAAGGTGTGAAGAAAATATTGATAGTTTCGCCGGCTTTTGTTGCTGATTGTTTAGAAACCATTGTAGAGTTGGAATATGAGTATAAAGAATTATTTCTTGAAAATGGAGGCGAAAAATTGACATTGGTCAAAAGCTTAAATGATTCGGATATGTGGGTGGAGGCTATTACGGAAATTATTTGATAGTTAGTAAAAATTAAGATGAAATATTTACCATTTGAAAATATAATATATCAAACAAAACTTGATTCTGAAGAAATTCTGAAAAGGATAAATGAAGTTGTTGAACCTAAAAAGACTTTTAGGAAAACAAGTTTTTTTGGGAAAAGTAATAATCATAAACCTTACGAAGGAAGTGTTAATAGAAATTCATTTAAGATGAGTAGGATAATTGAATACAGAAATTCGTTTTTACCAATAATCAAAGGAGATATTGAAAAGCAAGTCAGTGAAACTAAAATTAATGTAAAAATGAGATTACATCCTTTTATCTTTGGCTTTATACTTATCTGGTGTGGAGGTGTTGGATTTGGTTTTCTGATTATTTTAGCTGAATCTATTAAAAAGGGAGTGTTTCAACCTTTTATATTGATTCCTTTTGTAATGTTATTGTTTGCCTATGGAATGACAATGCTTGGTTTTAAGTCTGAAAGCATAAAATCCAAGAAATATTTAGCAAAGTTATTTGATGCTGAAATAAATGAAATAGAATGATTTCGTGGGACTTAATATTATGGTAAACATTTTAAATTTTTACATGAAAAGGTTAACAAAGAATTAAAAAATATGAAAAAACGATATATTCCATTATTTATACTTGCATTTATATTTATTGTTGGTTTGCTTTTGCCTCAACAATTAATCATGCCGGTTGAAAATGCTACAAACAAAGATTATCATAAAGATTCTTTTTGGTATTATCCTTGGGGAAAGTCTGTAACCCATAAAGGTGTGGATATTTTTGCTAAAAATGGAACCAATATTCGGGCTTCGGTTACTGGAATTGTACTCTATGTTGGAGAAATTAAAGTGGGTGGGAAAGTAGTGTTAATTTTGGGGCCTAAATGGCGATTACATTATTTTGCTCATATGCAGGAGACTAATGTATCTAAGATGGATTGGGTAAATCAAAATACAATCATTGGAAAAGTTGGTACAAGTGGAAATGCAAAAGGAAAACCACCACATTTACATTATTCTATTGTTACAACCGTTCCTTATTTATTAAGGTATGATAGCAATAGTCCACAAGGTTGGAAAAAGATGTTTTACCTAAATCCGATTGATTATTTTAAATAATAAAAAAAGCAGTATATGGGTGTTGAAATTGAAAAAAAATATTTGCTAAAAAATAGTACATGGAAAAAACATGTGAATAAGCAAACACGCATAAAACAAGGTTATCTGAATGCCACTCCTGAAAGTACGGTAAGAGTGAGAATAAAAGGTGATAAAGGTTTTGTGACAATTAAAGGAAAGAGAATCAATTTATTAAGAAAAGAATTTGAATATGAAATTCCTTTACAGGATGCTGAAGAATTGCTTTTGTTATGTCAAAAGCCCATTATTGAAAAAGTAAGATATGAAGTGGATTACCAAGGATATACATGGGAAATTGATGAGTTTGAAAATGAAAATGAGGGGTTGATGTTAGCAGAAGTTGAAATGCAAAATGAAGATGAAACACCGGAAACTCCTGAATGGGTTGGGGAAGAAGTTACAGATGATTTCAGATATTATAATTCTAATTTGATGAAAAATCCATTTAAAACATGGGGATAATGTTTGAATGAGTTGGAAGCCGAAGCTAAAAGCTAAAAGCCAAAGGCCAACAGCCAAAATCCAATAAACCTCACTATTTCATAACTTACAAAATAATAACTTATAAATTTGTAACTTACAAAAATATAAGTTATCTTTGTCGGGAAATAGGTTTTGGGTCATGGATATAATGAATGTATTCAAATTTTTGACCTTTAAAACTAAAAAATAAATAAAATAGCCATGAAAAAGTTACCTTTTACATATGGAACCATTACTTTGCTTTCTGATTTTGTGAATAGAGAAGCGGATGTGAAACAATTGAGTCAAAATTTCTTATCAGGTATAAATGCTGTTATTATTTCTCCTCGTCGTTGGGGGAAATCATCTTTGGTAGAAAAAACCATTCAGACATTAAAAGATGAAAAAGATTTAGTAATCTGTAAGATAGATTTGTATAATGTTCGTTCTGAAGAGGATTTTTATCTCAAGTTAGCCAATACGGTTTTAAAAGAAACAGCTTCGAAATGGGAGGAGTTTATGGCTCATGCAAAGGCTTTTCTTTCCCAATTATTACCTCAGATTTCAATGGGAACAAATGATGAAAACTCTTTGAGTTTTGGTCTTTCGTGGAAAGATTTGCAGAAAAAACCGGATGATATTCTGGATTTAGCCGAAAAAATAGCCGAAAAGAAAGGCATCCGTATTGTCATTTGTTTGGATGAATTTCAAAATATTGCTACTTTTGGAGACAGCTTGGCTTTGCAAAAGAAATTAAGGTCGCATTTTCAGCAACATCAACATGTTTCTTATTGTTTGTATGGCAGCAAGCGGCACATGTTAATGGATGTTTTTACCAATGCTTCTATGCCTTTTTATAAGTTTGGAAACATCTTGTTTCTTGAAAAAATAAAGACGGAAGAATGGGTGTCTTTTATTATGAAAAGATTTTCGGATACTCGTAAGGAAATATCTGAAAAACAAGCGGAAAGAATAGTTTCGTTGGTAGATAATCATTCTTACTATGTTCAGCAGTTATCACAACAAGTGTGGTTGAGAACGACAAAGAAATGTACGGATGATATTGTAGAGCAGGCACATTTATCTTTGGTGCAGCAATTGAGTTTGTTGTTTGTAACCTTGACGGAAGGTTTGAGTAATACACAGATTAATTATTTGAAAGCCTTTTTGAGTGGTGAAAAACAGCTTTCATCAAAAGAAGTGCTACAAAAATATCGTTTGGGAACTTCGGCTAATGCTGTGCGTTTAAAGAGAACACTAGTACAGAATGATGTATTGGATGATGTTGGAAATAAATTAACATTCCAGGATCCATTATATGAATTTTGGTTAAGGAAAGAATATTTTAGAATTATGAATTATAAATTGTGAATGTAGAGACAGGGCATGCCCTGTCTCAAAGAAAAAATAAAAATGAACAAATTATGCAATAAATAAATTATACCAAAAATGCCAATAAAAAACACGTCATTGCGAACGCAACGTAGTGGAGTGTGGCAATCTCCCAATCAATTCACAGAGGTTCTTTTTCAATGTTTTATTGATGGATGGAGATTACTTCGCTATGCTCGCAATGACGAGTGTTAGCTGGTCGCTGAGCGGAGTCGAAACGGTGGGAGGAAATAATTATAAATGGTGAATTATAAATTAGAGGGTCGGAAGACCGAAGAAGCCAAAGGCTAACACCTAAAACCTAATAAATAAATGAAAATAACAAAGACGAAATTAGCAGGTGTATATATTATTGAACCTAAAATATTTAATGATGAGCGAGGATACTTTTTTGAATCTTTCTCACTCAAATGGTTTGAGGATAATGTATGCAAGACAACATTTGTGCAAGATAATGAGTCCAAATCCACTTATGGTGTTTTGAGGGGATTACATTTCCAAAAAGCTCCTTATGCACAAGCTAAATTAGTTCGAGTGATAAAGGGAAAAGTTTGGGATGTTGCTGTTGATATTCGTAAAGATTCACCTACTTTTGGACAATATGTTGGGGTAGAATTATCTGAAGAAAATAAGAAGCAGATATTTATTCCAAGGGGATTTGCACATGGTTTTGCCGTTTTGAGTGATGAGGCAATTTTTCAATATAAATGTGATAACTATTATATGCCTGAATCAGAGGGAGCTATTATTTGGAATGACAAAGAAATAGGCATTGATTGGAAAATACCGGAAAAAGATATTATCCTTTCAGAAAAAGATAAAAAACACCCGACTTTATCAGCATCAACTTACTTTTTTGAGGATTTATAAGTATGATATAAAATATTGTAAATAGATGGGTTGTGTTTTTGGCGATTTCAAATAAATGAAATTTTATTTATGGATAAAAAGAACATATTAGTTACAGGAGCTAACGGACAGCTTGGCACAGAAATACGTGTAATTAATCATAAAAAAGGGCGATATTTCTTTACGGATATTGATGAATTGGATATCACAAATAAAGGTGCAATCATTGAATTTGTAAAAGAGAATCATATCCAAATTATTATAAATTGTGCAGCGTATACACAGGTAGATAAGGCAGAAAATGAAATGGATAAGGCGGATTTGATAAATCATAAAGCAGTAAAAAATTTGGCAGAAGTTTGCACCTTGTATAATATTTTTCTGATTCATATTTCTACGGATTATGTTTTTGACGGGCAAAAAAACTTACCCTATAAAGAAATCGATACCACCAATCCGTTGAGTGTATATGGAAAAACAAAGTTGGCAGGAGAAAAAGCTGTAAAAAATATTTGTAATGCCTACCTAATTATCCGAACTTCTTGGTTGTATTCTGTTTACGGAAATAATTTTGTTAAAACTATCCAGCGATTGAGTGCAGAGAAAAATGAGTTGAAAGTGGTATTTGACCAAGTGGGAACGCCTACAAATGCTGCCGATTTGGCCGATTTTATTGTTTTTATGATTCATGAGGAGTTGTATCAAAATAAGCAGGATATTTATCATTTTAGTAATGAGGGAGTTTGTTCGTGGTATGATTTTGCAAAAGAAATTGTTGATTTTTCAGGAAATGAATGTTTAGTTAATCCTTGTTATTCAGATGAATACCCTACAAAAGCGACTCGCCCTGTTTATGCCGTATTGGATAAAACAAAACTCAAAAAAGATTTTGGATATAACATACCATATTGGCGAGAAAGCTTATTAAAAGCATTAAAAACACAAGTTAATTCGGATGTTTTTGAATTAAAAATAAAAAGTCAAAAGTAAAAAATCATGAAAAATATACTTATAACGGGAGGTGCAGGATTTATAGGGTCGCATGTTGTGCGATTGTTTGTTAATAAGTATCCTGAATATCAGATTTTTAATTTAGATAAATTGACCTATGCAGGTAATTTAGAAAACTTGAAAGATATAGAATCTGTTGATAATTATGAGTTTATAAAAGGAGATATTTGTGATTATGAGAAAATGAAAGCAATAATTCATAGTCGAAAAATTACGGATATTATTCATTTAGCGGCAGAAAGTCATGTGGATAGAAGTATTAAAGATCCGTTTTTATTTGCACAAGTCAATGTAATGGGAACACTTTCGTTGCTTCAAGCTGCACGGGAACAATGGGCAGATAATTGGGAAGACAAACGTTTTTATCATATTTCGACAGATGAGGTATATGGTGCATTAGAATTTGATAATAAACTATTTACGGAAGAAACTAAATATGATCCGCATTCTCCTTATTCAGCGGCAAAAGCCTCTTCCGATCATTTTGTTCGGGCTTATCATGATACGTATGGATTACCGGTTGTTATCTCAAATTGTTCAAATAATTATGGGAGTTATCAGTTTCCTGAAAAACTGATTCCGTTATTTATCAATAATATACGAAATAATAAACCTTTACCGGTTTATGGTAAAGGCGAAAATGTTAGGGATTGGTTGTATGTAGAAGATCATGCGCGAGCCATTGATTTGATATTCCATAAAGGAACATTAGGAGAAACTTATAACATTGGCGGTTTTAATGAGTGGAAAAACATTGATTTAATAAAAGTGCTGATAAAAGTAACGGATGGATTGTTAGGTAGAGCAGCCGGAACGTCTGAAAAGTTAATAACTTATGTAACGGATAGGGCGGGACATGACTTGCGTTATGCCATTGATGCATCTAAATTAAATAAAGAATTAGGCTGGAAACCGTCATTACAATTTGAGGAAGGTATTGAAAAAACGGTAAAGTGGTATTTAGATAATCAAGCGTGGTTGGATAATGTTACCAGTGGAGATTATCGTAAATATTATGATGAAACTTACCATATTTGATATTAGGATTGGGAAATCTTAATATAAAGAACAGTGAAAGAGATAATTAATTCTAAAAGTGGAATTATATTTTAAATTTTGAGAGGAAGATAAGAAAATTAATGATAATAAATCCAAGCGTCTTTACGATGATTTTCTCTGACTTCTTTAAGTATTTCTAAGGCTTGTTTTTTTTTTCCTGCAGAAGCTATACATACTCTTATTAATCCGCTTGCGCTTTTCCCAATAATAAAAGGATCGTACCCGTATGTGCTCATTTTAGTTATATATTTTTCAGCATTTACTTCTTTTTTAAACACACTGGAAATGATATGATATCTTTCAATAGGGTAGGGCGCTTTCTTTTTAATTTGTTGTTTTATGCTATTCATTAGCCATTTATTGGTTTTTCTGAAAGCAATTTCTTCATTATTAATAATCAATGAAGTTTTATGATTAAGATTATAGTTCTTAATCGAAGCAATAGGAAGTATTGGTCTTTCGTAATTTTTTGATTGTATTGGAAATATTGAAGTGTAATATTGGCTAATTTCTTGGTGAAGATTATTATTTGAATAAAACCAATACCCTAAAAACAGAAAAGGAATGAGTATCGCAGCCCATTTTAATGGAGTTGTTAACGTAAGACTTCTTTCTTTTTGTAATCTTGCTTTTTTGTTGATTGCAGGAGAATGAAAAGCATATAGGGCAAAACTATTTTGTAAAAGATTATTTGACTTATCTTGTTGAAAATGGTAGAATCCTTCTTTGTTTTTAGATAATGTACCAACTTTTTCTATGGTAATAGATTTGTTTTGAGCAATATCAAATTTAATCTGTTCAACAAATTGAGCTATTTCATTGGCAATAAATTCATATGTTTTTTGATGCTTTTTCATTAAATGATGGATTAATAACCCATCATTTTGAGTTAAACGATGGTTAAAAACCACACCTTTATAAGGAGGCGAAAACAAATCTGTTGTGTTATCAATTTTTGCCGGTTCATAATGCGTAATAAATCCTCCCAAATTAGGGATGATAACGCATTCATTTTGTTGAAGTAATATATGTATATCTTTTAAAAAGTCCATAGAATTTGTTTTGCCTTTATGCAAATATACAAAGCTATAATTAAAATTCTACTAAAAATTAATTATAGTTATTAACGATTTTTTAACACTGATAATAAATCTTCATAAGTGTCAATACCTTTGTTCTCATAACTGGTTTCTGCTGTGTGAATTGTATATCCATTTTCAATCCATCGCAATTGTTCTAATGATTCTGCCAATTCTAATGAAGATGGTTTTAATTGAATCAATTTTTCTAATATGCTACTTTTATAAGCATACATTCCAATATGTTTATAATAAGTAGGTTTTGGTGTTTTTTCTTTATCCCTATGAAACGGAATGGGAAATCTGCTAAAATATAAGGCTTTCCCGTCTTTATTTTTGGTTACTTTTACAATATTTGTATTTTCAATATCTTCTTCATTTTCAATTGCTTTTATTAATGTGGCAATTGTTGTTTCCGGATGTTGAAATAATGAAATAACGTCATTAATCTGGTTGGGATTAATAAAGGGTTCGTCACCTTGTATATTAACTACGATATCAAATTTTGTGTCGGTTTCTTTTTCAATGGTTTGCAATGCTTCAAAACAGCGGTCTGTGCCGGAAGGATGATTTTCTTTGGTCATCACAGCTTTTCCTCCAAAATTAGTTACATGATTGTAAATGGTTTGGTTATCTGTGGCAACACATACTTCCGAAAGTTGTTCGCATTTTTTCACTTGTTCATAAACCCTGTTAATCATTGATTTTCCGTTAATCATTGCTAACGGTTTGCCCGGGAAACGGCTGGATGCATATCTTGCAGGAATAATTCCAATAATTTTCATGTGTCAATTTTTATATTAACCCATAAAGGGAAGCGTTAATTTTTTCAATAATAGTACCTAAATCTGACCTGTTATTCTTAAAATCTAATGGATCGGTGTTTATAATCAATAATTTATGTTGATAATTAGCAATCCAATCTTCATATCTTTCATTTAATTTTGTCAGATAATCAATTCGTATAGAACTTTCGTAATCTCTGCCTCTTTCTTGGATTTTTCGCACTAAATTAGGCATTGAACTTCGTAAATAAATTAATAAATCCGGTGGTTTAACCAAACTAATCATCAAATCAAATAAAGATTTGTAATTTTCAAAATCTCGTGAAGACATTAAACTCATCTCATGAAGATTAGGTGCAAAAATATAAGCGTCTTCATAAATAGTTCGGTCTTGTATGATAGTGTCTTCGCCTTTTTGTATTTCAATAATTTGTCTGAAACGACTGTTTAAGAAATAGACTTGTAAGTTAAAAGACCAACGTCGCATATCCTCATAAAAACTTTCCAAATAGGGATTGTTATCCACATTTTCGTATTGAGGTTTCCAATTATAATTTTGGGCAAGTAATTTGGTAAGTGTAGTTTTTCCTACACCAATATTTCCGGCAATCGCTATATGCATATCTTATTATTATTTTTATTAATTA
>PDWJ01000403.1_pt1 | contig 68074 bp, 62 predicted proteins | sample 1430881 | NCBI WGS metagenome assembly PDWJ01 (sample SAMN01162460, study PRJNA174530) | Oral metagenome, whole genome shotgun sequencing project. | biome: Marine environment; feature: Marine mammal; material: Swab sample of the gingival sulcus; isolation source: swab sample of gingival sulcus... | reverse complement strand
CGAGCTGGCCGCCCAGAAGGCCGCAGCCGCCACCGGCAGCAGGGCGGCCAGTTCGAACCGGTCGGACCAGGGCTCCAGAATGATCGCGCCACCGGCGATGCCCAGCACAACGGCGCCCCAACGCTGTGGCGTGACCTCTTCGCCCAGAACCAGCCCGGCGCCGGTGGTGACAAAGAAGGGCGACAGCATGATCAGGGCGATTGCCTGCCAGATCGGCACATGCGCCAGCCCCCAGACCCACAGTTGCACCCCCACCGCCGCCAGCACCACGCGCAGCACATGCAGCCCCACCTGATTGGTGTGCAGAACCGCCAGCCGGTGGCGGTGAATCCAGGGGATATAGAACCCCAAAGCGACGAGATACTGCCAGAAGGTCACGGCCGGAGATGCCGCGCCGTGCAACATGGTGGCGGCCTGCAACGCGGTGTTTACCAACGCGAACAGCCCTCCGGCGGCAACCATCAGCGCCGCGGCAATAACGGGTTTGCGAGTCATGGCGTATCGGTCCTTTCTGTCTTACGCGCGTGACCCAAGGCAGACAGGACAAGGCACCCCCGTTGCCGGGTGCGCCGAACCCATTCTCTTCCATCCGGACTGTAACCGTCGGTCCCGGAATTGCGCCGGGTCTGCTGTCACCGCACCCGAAGGTGTGGCCGCTCGTGGACTATAACCACCGGTGGGGAATTCCACCCCGCCCTGAGAATGCGCCGCCCCCGGGTGGGGACAGCGCGCAGACCCTAAGGCCGGGGGCAGAGCATGTCAACGCGAGAGGGTTTCGGCCAGGCGCATCAGCTTCACGGCCTCGGCGCGGTAGCCGAAACCGTCCGTGCCCTTGTTGGCATTGGCCAGCGCGATCAGGTCGTTATAGCCCCAGCCGCCCAGATACTTGCCACCACGCAGAAGCTGGCCGAACCCTGCCACCGCCGCCGCGAACCGCGCGTCCTGGCCCGCCGTGCCCATGTCCGGCAGGATCGGCGTTTCGATCAGGGTCGAGGTGTCTTCTCCCGGGTGCTTGTAGCGCAGTTTCAGATAGCCCAGCTCGCCCGAACCCTCCGTCGTGACCGGCGGCGCATAGCGCAGCGCATCGGTCAGCACCGCCTCTGACCCCACCGGCGTCACCTCGTAAATCGCGGTCACGCTGTGGCCCGCGCCGATCTCGCCCGCGTCCACCGTGTCATTGTTGAAATCCTCGCGGGCCAGAGCGCGGGTTTCATAGCCGATCAACCGGTATTCGGCCACCGTGGCGGGGTTGAACTCGACCTGGATCTTCACATCGTCGGCAAGCGGGAACAGCGCGCCGGTCAGTTGGTCCACCAGCACCTTCTGCGCCTCCGACAGGGTGTCGATATAGGCCGCAGTACCATTGCCGTTCTGCGCCAGCGCCTGCATGGTGGCGTCTTGCAGGTTGCCGCGCCCGAACCCCAGCACCGACAGATAGGTGCCGCTGTCGCGTTTGGTGGCGATGAAATCGGTCAGTGCCTCGGGGGTGGACAGGCCGACGTTGAAATCGCCATCCGTGGCCAGGATCACGCGGCTGACCTCGCCGTCCTTGGCCATGCTTTCCGCCACCGCATAGGCCTGTTGCAACCCGGCCTGCCCGGCGGTGGAGCCGCCCGCGTGCAGATTGTCCAGCGCGCTCAGGATCTTGGCGCGCTCGCGGGCGGGGGTCGGTTCCAGAACCTGCCCGGCGCTGCCCGCATAGGTGACGATGGACAGCTCGTCTTCGGGGCGCAGTTCCGACAGCATCAGCGCAAAGCTCTGCTTGAGCAGCGGCAGCTTGGTCGGATTGTCCATCGACCCCGAGGTGTCGATCAGGAACACCAGGTTCAGCGGCGGACGGGCGTCACGCTCCGGCAACTTGCCCTGAATGCCGATATGCACCAGCTGCGTACCCGCGTTCCACGGCGTGCCCATCACCGTCACCGTGGGCTGGAACGGATGCGGGCCTTCGGGCGTCGGATAGGCATAGGGGAAATAGTTCACCATCTCTTCGATGCGCACCGCGTCGCTGGGGGGCAGCTCGCCGCGCAGGATCATGTTGCGGATCAGCGACCAGCTTGCCGTGTCCACGTCGATCGAAAAGGTGCTGACCGGCTCTTCCGAGGTGATCTTCAGCGCGCTGGGCGCTTCGTTGGCATAGGTTTCCGAGGTCACGGGCGCGGGAAGGATCATGTGCCCGGCACCGGTCTGCGGCGCAGAGAGCATCTGACGCGAGGCCATGGGGGCGGGCAGCCCGGCAACCATGTCAGCCGGTGCGGCCAATTCCGACATGGGCTGGGGGGCGGGCATCGGCTGCGGTATGGCTTTAGGGTCCGTGGCTGCGGTGGTCTTGGACAGGGCATCGGCTTCCACGACCGGGGGAGCGACCCCAGCGGCCTTCTGCCCCCCGGCCGCGTTCGGCAGCGCGTCAGGGTCGGTGGTCGGGCGCATCGGCAGCACCGTCACCATGATGGCCACGGCAACAAGGGCGGTGCTGGCGGCCATGGCGCCGCGCGAGGTCAGGGTCTTGAACATCTGTGTCACTCCTTTTCCAAACCACCCGTTTCGGGGGGCTTCAGGAGTAGGACGCGCCTCGGCCCGCGATCCTTGGAGATCGTGACCTCGGACATGCGCCAGGCGATGGTGCCCTCGGACAGGCCCAAGGCCTCGGCAGCCTCGGCCTGGGTCAGCTCTTCGCCCAGCACCAGCGCCACCGTATCGCGCAGATCATCCGGCAGGGCGCGCATGGCCTGCGCCAGCCAGTCGAGGTTGCCCGCCGCCTCGTCATCTGCGGCGCGGCGGTTCGTTTCCCAATCGCCCCAGCCCTCTGCCGCCCGCGCCCGGCTGGCGGCCCGCCGGCGCCGGTCCAGGTGGAAAAGCGCGCCTCGCCGCGAAAGGAGGCAAGCTTTGCCGGCAGGGCGGCACAGATGTCCTGGGTCAGGTCTTCGGCCTCGGCCCGCGCGCCACTGAGCCGGAAGGCAAAGGCGAACAACCGGTCATAGTTGCGCGCCAACAGGGTCGCGAAAGCCTCGCGGTCCCCGTCCGCCGCCCGGCGCGCCAGTGCTTCATCCGTTACATCCATCAACATCACATAGAGTATGACGCAGGCCGAAGGTCAATCCTTGGGCGCCGATACGGGTTTTGCCGAAACTGCCCTGCGCGGGGTGCGGCGGAGGGGCAGGCCTGCGGCAGACCGGGAGCTGTCACCCTCCGGCCGGAGCGGAAACCCGTGTTGGCGCCTGGCGAAAAGCGCAAGGCCGGGGCCGCTCCGGCGCGGAGCGCCCTAGTCGGAAAGCGGCTTGCTGAGCGTGAACACACCGCGCATCTGCCCCGGCTCGAAACCGCGCGCCTGATCGTTCGGGTAAAGCTCGGCGAGCTTTTCGATCACTTCGGGCTTCACGTTGTCGCCGCCATGGCAGTTGAGGCAGGGCGCCGCCGTCGGGATCGCCTTGACGAAGCGGAACACGCGCGTGCCGTCTTCTTCGACGATCCCGGCGCTCACCAGCCCCTCGACCGGCTCCCCCGCCGCCTCGCGGGCCAGAAAATCGGCGATCACGGCTTCGGTGTAGGCGTCGGGGTGGTTCGCTTCCGAGCGCAGCCTGTGCGAGGACCGCCCGACAGACCAGCCGGAGGCCTCGGCATGGGCCGCTGCGATCTCCGGGGCGCGGAGGTTGCACACGCCGATCGCCTCGACCGGCCCGCCCGCCTTCATCGCAGAGACAAGCTCGCCCTTGAGTTCGCCGGCAAAGGCCTTGACGATGCCCGCCGCCTCGGCCTTGAGCGCGGCAAGGTCGTCTTCGGCCCGGGCGGGAGCGGTAAAGGCCAGGCCAGAGAGGGCGGCGAGGGCGGCGGTAACAGACAGGGATTTCATCCGGTTCTCCGAAGGTTGGTTTCGTGCGGCGACGATGGTGCCAGGACCACGGTCGCCTTGCCGAACATACATAACGGATTTCCAATGTGAAATGCACCCTGCCCCGTGGAAAGGCGGATGCGACGCCACGATCCCGCCGACCGGCCCGCCAGGATCGCGTCAATCCCCGGATGTCCGGGCCAGCATGACCCGCCGGGCGCAAAGTGCGACAATGAGTGGAAGAGATGTTGGGCGGGCGGAGGTCTGCGGCCACCCGCCTGCCAAACAGGGGCGCTTCAGATGGCCACAATCGCTACGAGAAAAATCGCCGAAAACCCGGCCACCGTCGCAAACCACATACGCAGCATTGGGGTGATCTCCCTTCATCTCTTCATGCGGCCAAATTTGGGCAAAATGGATAAATTTGGAATGATTCATGTCACATTTCCACTCGATCGGCCAAAATCCGCCGACAATCGCCGCTGATTTGGGGTGTTTGTTCTTCATCCCGCGGGCGCGCGGCAGGCAAACGGCAGACCAGGGAACCCGCCCCGGCCGACAGCGCCGGTTGAGAGAGGCGGAACCTGCGTATTTTCACCAGGAAAAAGGCAGGAAAAAGGAATGTGTCCGAACCGCTCCGAACCTCCGGGAGCAGGTCGCCCAAAAGCGCCGGCCGGTTTGCGCAGGCAAGCCCTAGTCGCGGCGGCGCCCGGGGCATTCTTCGCCCAGCATCTGGATCATCTCGGCAGACGGATGCTCGCAGCCCGCCGCGCCGACCACTTTTGCCGGCACCCCGGCCACGGTGCAGGCCTCCGGCACCGGGTCGAGCACCACGGAGCCCGCGGCAATGCGCGACCGGCTGCCGACCTCGATATTGCCGAGCACCTTGGCGCCCGCGCCGATCAGCACCTCGTCGCCGATCTTCGGGTGCCGGTCGCCGTCCTGCTTGCCGGTGCCGCCCAGGGTAACGGAATGCAGCATCGACACATTGTCGCCCACCACCGCCGTCTCGCCAATGACGATGGAATGGGCATGGTCGATCATGATGCCCCGGCCGATCCGCGCACCCGGGTGGATGTCGATCCCGTAGACCTCCGACGACCGCATCTGGAAAAAGAAGGCAAGGTCGCGCCGCCCCTGCCCCCAGAGCCAATGCGCTACCCGATAGGCCTGCATCGCCTGAAACCCCTTGTAATAGAGGATCGGCTGGAGCAGCAGCTGGGTAGCCGGATCGCGCTCCAGCACCGCCACGAGATCGGCACGGGCGGCGTCCACCAGCGCGGGCGCGGCGCGGAAGGCCTCGTCCACCACCTCGCGCAACACCAGCATCGACATTTCATTGGATCCGAGCTTGGCCGAGATCCGGTAGGACAGCGCCTTCCCGAGCGAATTGTGATGCAGCACACAGGAATGGATCAGCCCGCCCATCAGCGGCTCGCGGGCCACGGCTTCGGCGGCTTCGGCGCTGATCCGGTCCCATACCGGGTCGGCAGCGGCCGGGGTCATGCGCGGTTCCTGCATCGGCCTCGCTCCCTTCGTTGAACCCTCTCCCTAGCAAGGAAAGGCTCCGAAAGCCAAGCATGAGCCGGAAAGGACGAGGATGGACGCGACAAAACGCGCCGAATACCGCCAGAGGCTGGCCGCGGAACTGGCCGGGCTCGACGCCGAAGACGCGCTCGGCGCCGAAGGCCGGAAGACGGTGACGCTCGACCAGAGCGCGGTCGGCCGCCTCAGCCGGTTGGACGCGCTACAGGCCCAGGCGATGGCCAGGGCCACCTCGACCCGTCGCGCCCAGCGCCGCCGGCGGATCGCCGCCGCGCTCAGCCGGATGGACGATGGTGATTTCGGCGAGAGCGTTTGACGAAACATCTGATACAAAGAGCATCACTTAACACGCCCAAAATCTCCGATTTCAGGCAGCGTTAAGTGATTCAGGTTTTTCGCATAACGCTCTATTGCACCAGTTGCGGCGAGGACATCGCCCCCGCCCGGCTCGATCTCGACCCGACCGTGCCCAGCTGTATCGCCTGCGCCCGCGGATAACCCCGGGCGCCCCCCTTTTTCCTGGTCCAAATACTCAAACCCGGCACCTCACCCCACACTGGCCGCCGTCCCCTGCCCCGCCCGCGCCGCCAGCGCCCCGAAGACCCGCGCCATGCAGGCGGCATAGGCGGGGTCGTCGAGCCAGGGTTCGCGCGCGACCGGATGCGCCAGCGCCGCCGACATCAGGCTGCCGGTGCCGAAATCGGGATGCGCAAGGCCGGTGGCGCGCCGGTGGGCATCGGCGGCTTCCGCCTCGGCGAAAAGCCGCGCCAGCAGCGCCCCCCGGGCCTCGGGCGCGACGGCAAGCAGAGCGCGCGCCGCCGCGGTCACATCGCCATGGAGCACCCGGCGCATCGTCTCACGCCACCTCAAGCGCGCGGAACGGCCCGGCCCCGAAGCTCGCGGAGCTTTGCGCCACCGCGAAGGTGAAGGGCGCCACCGCCCCGTCCGCCGCCTGCATTGCCGCGGTATAGCGCCAGGTCGGCGCCGTCACCGTTTCTTCGCGCAGCACGGCCCTGCCCGCGAGCACCCGCACCACATAGGTTTCCGTGCTCTCGCCCAGCGGCACCTCGACCGAAGCCCAACTGTCGCCGTCGATCCGGGTGCGGCGGATCCAGCGGAAGACCAGATCGCCGCCCTCCCGGACCGCGTCGAGATGCACCGGCGCCAGCGGCCGCAGGCCGATCCCGGCAAAGGCATGGACCTCGTGGCCATAGGTCGCGTCGTCCAGCGGCCGCGACGCCGGGCCGATCCGGTAATGCCGCTCGAGGCCGCGCGCCGACGCCGGCAGCGGCAGTTGCGGCACCGTGGCGTCGAGCATCACCATGAGCGACCCCGCGGGCCAGACCATGGGCGCGGTCGCGTCGCTGCCCGCCTGACCGCGCAGCCGGCCGGTGATCTCCCAGGTGTGTTCCGCCACCAGCTCCGCCCCGGTAAACTGGATGATCTCCCAGTTTTCCGTGCTGCCATCGCCGATCGCCGCGAGATTGGCACCGTTCAGCACCCGGTCGAGCGAGGCCGAGGCCAGATCGCCGTTCAGCATCCGCACCCGCAGCGCCGGGCCGCGGTCGATGAGCCCGGCCCGCGCCGGGCCCAGATCGGTCTCGGTCACGCCGATCCGCGCAGCGGCAGGCAGAACCGCGCTCAGCGCATAGCCGTTGTCTTCCGGAGCGCGGTAGACCGCGACCGGGCCCGGCCAGGGGTTGGCGGTGACCGCGAGATGCGGCGCATGGGGGCTCTCCTCGCCGCTCAGCAGCGGCAGATCCATGAAGGCCGCAAACACCGGGACCGGCGGGGTATAGCCGGGGATTTCGGTCTCGACCTCCGGGATCTCCGGCGCCTCGAACAGCCCCGGCTCCACCCGCACCGCCCGGGCGATGCTGGTTTCCGCCCGCTCCATATGGTCGATGCGGAAGCTCGCCGGACCGCCGGGCAGATCGAGCGCCACCACCTCGCCGGTGCGCACCGCGCGCGCCGAGGGCGGCAGGGCAAAGCGCGCGGTGTCGCGCGCCACCCGCGCCTCCACCAGCCAGCGCTCGACAATGGCGCGCGCCTCGCCCCGTGTCAGCACCAGCGGCATTTCGCTGCTCGACACCGCCGGGCTCGTCTCACCGGGGAACACCGCCTCGGTGGCGCGGGTTTCGTAATCGGCATTGCTTTCGACGAAATTCAGCCGCACCCGCCCGGCCACCTCCGCCTCGGGGCCGCGGATCAGTTCGAGATCGCCATCTAGCTCGGGCGACACCGCGAAATGCGCGCTGTCGAGCACATGATCGGTGCGCCCGGTGCGGGTGACGAAGGACAGCGTGCCCTCGCGTTCGGCGGCGTCGAACCCATAGGCCAGCATCAGCGGTTGCAGGGCAGCACGGGCGTCGGTCACATCCGCCAGCGCATAGCCGCGCAGCAGGCCGTGAAGCTTTGACGTATCGACCCCGGCGAGGCCGGCATCGGCGCAGATTTCCTCCACCACCGAGGCCAGCGAACGGTTGGTGGCGCGGCCGTTCAGCCAGTGCCCGGCGGCATAGTTTCCGCCATCGGACCAGATGGATTTCTGCGACGGAAACCACGGAAACGGCCGCGCGTCCCAGGCCCAGACATGGGCGCGGGCGATGTCGACCATCTGCACGCCGGCAAGGCGCGGGTTGTTCGCATCGTCGCTCCAGTAGCTGTTGAGCGCGCGCAGATATTGCATCTGGATGAAATCGTCGCGCTTGCCGGAGGAATGGTAAGGCAAGGAGCTTTCCGAGCTTTTCGGGTCGAGGAACTTGTTGGGCTGGTTGGTGCCCCGGTCGATCGCGGCGCAGCCGATTTCGGTGAAACGGATCGGTTTCGAGCCCGGAACCCAGGCCGTGGGCGTGGCCGAACGCTGCCCGCCGGGGCGGTTGTGGTGGCGGTTCTGCCACCAGCCGGCCAGATCCTTGTAGCGGAAGACCCAGGGCTCGCCATAGGTGCCATCGCTGATCGGGCTGCGGATTTGCGCCTCGCGGTCGGCGTCAGAGGCATAATACCAGTCATACCCTTCGCCGCCCGCGACGTTGCCGCGGAGATAATCGAGATTGTAGACCGAGCCCCAGGCGGCATCGGCATGGCTGCCGCCATCGCGCCAGTCCGACAGCGGCATGTAATTGTCGATGCCGATGAAGTCGATGTTGCTATCGGCCCAGAGCGCGTCGAGATGGAACCAGATGTCGCCCGAACCGTCGGCCGGGTGATAGCCGAAATATTCCGACCAGTCGGCGGCGTAGGAGATTTGCACCTCGGGCCCGAGAATGCTGCGCACATCGGCGGCGAGCTGCACCAGCGCCGCGACCGCGGGAAAGCTGTCACCGGCGCCGCGGATCTGCGTCAGCCCGCGCAGTTCGGAACCGATCAGAAAGGCGTCGACCCCGCCCGCGGCTTTGGCGAGCATCGCGTAATGCAGGATGAAACGGCGGTAGGACCATTCCTCCGGGCCGGTATAGACCACCGTTTCGCCATCGAGGCTGAAATCGGCGGGGCTGGCAGCGCCGAAGAATGCCGCCACCCCGGCCTCCGCCGCGGCACTGCCGTCGGGCGAGCCGGCGACCCCCGGGGCGGGCGCGCATGTGATCCGGCCGCGCCAGGGCAGCGCCGGCTGATCGGCGTTGCCGGTCCAGGGGTCGGTGAGGCCGTTGCCCGCCATCTGGGTCATCAGCACGAAGGGGTAGAAGGTCACCGCCTTGCCGCGCTCGTCGAGCGCGCGGATCGCCTCGATCACCGAGCGGTCGGTGGGGGTGCCGCCATAGACCGGCCGGTCATCGGCATCGAAAGGCACCCGTCCCGCCGCCGCGCGGGTGAGCCCCGAGACGCTCCAGGGCATCTCATGGCCGTCTTGCTCGTTCTGCTCGACCTTCGGGGCGATCTCGCATTGGCCGCAGTTCAGGTCGTTGCCGAACCAGGAGACCACCAGCGACACCGCCTCCAGCGCCGGCAATTCGCCTTCGAGCGCGTCGAGCGAAGCGGTGAAATCGGTGACGCCGAGCGGGCTGTGTTCGTTGGCGGGGGTGTTCTGGCCGGGATCGGCGCCGTAATGCACCGTGGTGGTGGCCAGCGCATATTCGCCGGTGCCGGGGATCAGCGCCACCGCCCGGGTGCCGCGCGCCACCTCGCCGGGCTGTGCGGGCTGTTCGGGGCGGATGACTTCGAAATTGAACACCGGGATGCGGTTGCCATATTTCGTGAGGTCAAGCTCCTCGATCACCACATAGGCGGTGCCACGATAGGCGGGCACCCGGCCCGCGCCTTCGACCGCCTCGATCTTCGGGTCGGGGGTCTGGGTCTCGGTGCCGGTATAGACGCGCATGTTGAGCGTCGCGGGCGCGACCTCGGCGCCGTCGATCCAGACCCGTCCGATGCGAGCGATCTCGCCTTCGCAAAGCCCGATGGCGAGGCTCTGGTAATAGTGATATTCCACCGTGCCGGAGCGGGCGGAGGTGCCGGTGAGCACGCCCTTGCCGTGGCCGCCGCCGCCGGCGCCCTCGTTGGCCGTCACCGCCTCTTCGCGGATCCGCGAGGCCCAGATCACCGTGCCGCCAACCCGCATCCGCCCGAACACCCGGGTGATCGGGGTGCCCTCCATCGCATTGGTCAGGCGGAACCGGTCGACCCGGCCGGTCTCGACCGCCTCGGAGCCCTCGCCCATGATCTTCTGGTCGATGACCCGTCCGGCGATGGCGCCAAGCGCGCGGCCGATCGCCACCGAGCTGAGACCGAGCACGCCGCCGCCAACCGAGGCGCCAAGCGCGGCACCGGCCGCGGAGAGAACGATAGTCGCCATGTCAGACCCCTTTCTGCCCCTCGAGGGGGAACCGGAAATACGCCACGATGCGGCGCGCCCAAGGCCGCGTGAGCGGACTTTCGACCACCCCGTGGCCGCTATAGGCATGGATGAATGTGGGGCGGGCGCCGGTTTCGGCGAGCACCCCGAGATGTTTGGCCACCGCGCCGCGGCGCATGCGGAACAGGATCACGTCGCCCGGACGCGTATCGGCCCCGGCCACCGGGTCGAGCAGGGCAGCGGCGCCGGCGAGCAGCGCCTCTTCGCCGTTCGCCTCCGACCAGTCGGGGGTATAGGCGGGCAGCCGGATGGGCTCGGCGCCGTAGCGCGCGCGCCAGAGGCCGCGCACCAGCCCGAGGCAATCGGCGCCCGCCCCCCGGCACGAGGCCTGATGGACGTAAGGCGTGCCGATCCAGCCGCGCGCCTCCGCGACGATGTCGCTGCCCGCCGGGCTCATTTGCCGCCCCTCCCGGAGGTGGTGGAACTCGTCCGCAGCGGGATCGACAGCAGCTTGTTGTCGCCGGGAATGTCCGGGAAACCGCGGAAGTTGAGGAGATTGGCGAATTTCAGGCGGCACTGGCCGGCGGATTTGTCGCAGCCCGCGTTGAGGCGGATGCTGTCGCCCGGGGCGATGTCGGCGCGCAGGCTTTCCCACAATTCGACCATATGGAGCGCGCCGGAGGTGGTGTCGGACTTGACGACAGCCACCAGCCCCGCCGCGGCCCCGCTCAACACCGTGAGCCGGCCCCGGCGGAACCAGTTTTCGGCGTAGCCCGAGAGCCCCGAGAGGGTCAGGAGCCTGGCGTCCTCCACCGTCTCGACCACGCCGGTGCCGGTAAAGGCCGGGTCCGAGAGGTCGACGCCGCAGGCCGCGTCGCCCAGCACCGCCGGACACGGGGTCTGGTAGACCCGGCCCTGCGGCGTGTTGAGCACCTCCGAGAGTCCGGCCAGCTCGGCGCGAAACGCGCCGCCCGCCCGGGTGATCTCGCCGATATGGCCGCGGAATTGCAAGAGCCGCTGGCGCGGGTCGGCCCAGTTCACCAGCCAGGCCGCCACTTCGGCGCCGTCATAGCGCCCGGCGGCGATGTCGGCCTCGCTGAGCGAGAGATCCGACAGCGCGCCGAGGCCTTCGCTGTTGTCGAGCGCGAGCCCGGTGGTCTGTTGCAGCGCCCGGGCGGTGAGGCCGGTGTCGGCGCGGAAGGTGATGCCGTCGAAGGTAATGTCTTCGTCGTGATCGGTGAAGCCCATGGTGGTGCCATCGGCGCGGGTCAGCGCCCAGGCCCGTGCCAGCGTGGTCTGGCCGGAGGCGAGATGGGCGGCGAGATCGGGAGACAGCGGCATCAGACCCGAAGCTCCACCACCGGGACCGAGGGCACGTCGCCCGCTTGAAAGGTCGCGAGCGAGGCCTGCACCTGATCGGTGTCGAAACGCACCGGCACGTCGAATTCGAAGCCCGCAGTGACTTCCACCCCCGCGGCGGGGGCGCTGGTGAAGGTCACCTCCCCGGTGGTGAGCGACAGAATGTAGTCGACCCCCTCGATCTGCGGCGCGCCGCCGACGGCCACCACCACACTGCCCGCGACCGGTTTGCGGATCGGGCGGGTGTAGGATTTGCCGCCGGAGGCATAGGTCTTGACCAGCTGGAACAGGGTCGTCGTGCCGTCGCCAAGCCCGAGCGACTGGTCGCTGGCCGAGACCTCGGCGCTGGCGGGGCCGGATTTGAAATCGGCCCAATCCTTCCAGCGGAAGCCATGCAGCTGGCCGCGCCGGGCCTCGAAGAAGGCGATCACCTGTTCCAGATCGTCCGGGCCCGACATCGCCACGCCGGCATCGTAGCGCCGGCGCGAATGCGCCCAGGGGGTGTTGCGTTCTTCGTAGCCATTGGCGAGCGTCACCACCTCGGTGCGCCGCATCGGCCCGCCGGTGGAGCCGTAGCTCAGGCGGGGCGGAAACCGGACCTCGTGAAAGCTCATCTCTGCCTCCTCAGCTGTAGCGTTTGCCGCTGGCGATCGCGCGGCTCATCTGTGCGGCGATCTGGCCGCGGGAGCGTTCGAACCCGGCCACATCGGGGGTGGTCACGTTCATGGTGACGTTGATCGGCCGGGCGCCCCCCTGCGCGGCGACGCCGAGACGGCCATCGGCGCCGCGGGCGAGCGGCAGGATCGCCTCCGGCCCGGCCTCGCCCATCAGCCCGGTGGCGCCGCGCATCGGGAAGGCGGTGGCACCGGTGACCACGCCGCCATCGGCGAAGGGGCGCACCCTCCCCTGGCTGAAGGCGGCGCCGTCGGCGAAGGGCAGAAGCGTGTTCATCAGCCCGCCCACGGCCTGGCTCAACAGCCCGCCCGCATGGTCGGTGAGCGGCTTGACGGAGGCGTTGTAGACCGTGTCGAGCATCGACTGGCGCAGGCTGCGGAAGGCGTCGCCCAGGGTGGAGGAGCCGTCGACCAGCCCGTCGAGCGCGCCCTTGAAGCCGCGCGCGAAACCGGTGGAAAAGGCCGATGTGTCGCTGCCGAGCTTGTCGATGGTGGCGCCCATGCGGGAGAGTTCGGTGGAGAAACTGCGGGTCAGGCTGGCGGCGTCCTGAAGGCTGTATTCGAGGGCCGTCACCTGGGAATCGAACCCGTCGATCCCGTCGAAGTCGATCATGTCTTATGCCTCCTTTTGGAGCGTGCCGGGTTAGGTTTGTGCTGGGTCTGGCGGGGTGTCGGGGAAGGCCCGGGCGAGTTCTTCGAGCCGGGCGCGTCCGAGCGGCGCGCCGCCGCCGTCCTTGCCGAGCATCAGCATCAGCTCCGCCGGGGTCAGCGCCCAGAAGTCGCCGGGGGTGAGGTGGAGCCCGCGCAGGCCGAGGCGCATCAGCGCGGGCCAGTCGAACTTCATCGCGGAGCCTCCGGCGCGGTGGCACTGTCGCCCGGGAGCGCGAAGGCCCGCAGCAGCAATTGCCCCGCCACCCGCGCCGCCTCCACCGGACCGCCGGCGATCTCCGCCGACATCAGGTCCGGCGCCGCGCCGCGCCAGCCGCCGCCGCGAAGCCCGGCGACGATCAGCGCCAGCACGTCGCGCGAGGAGAAGCGGCCCTGTTCGAACCGTTCCACCAGCGCCACCAGCGAGGGCTCGGCCAGCGTCTCTTCGAGCTCCGCCAGCGCCCCGAGGGTCAGTTTCAGCAGGTGGCGCTCGCCGTCGATGCTGAGCGCCACCTCGCCGGTCCAGGGATTGGCCATGTCAGAGCGCCGTGAAGCTCAGCACGCCCGCCGAGGCCATCGACATTTCGTAATTGGCCTCGCCGTTGTAGGTGCCGGCATATTCGAGGCCGGTGATCATGAAGGGCCCTTCGATGGTGCCGAAATCGGGGATGATGATCTGAAAGTCCGGCACTTCGGAGGCGAAGAACAGCGCCCGGGCACGTTCGTCGGTGGCCGCGTCCTTGAAGATGCCTGAGCCCGAGAGCGCGGCGGATTTGACCCCCGCGCCGCCCAGAAGCTCGCGCCAGCCGCCTTCGCTCTCGAGCGAGGTGGCATCGACGCTTTCGGCGTTGAAGCTGATGCGCGTGGCGCGCAGCCCCGCGATGGTTTCGAAATTGCCCGCGTTGTCGAGGTCGAGCTTGATGAGAAGATCCTTGCCGTTCTGGGCAGCCATGTCGAAAACTCCGTGTGAGTCCAGGTGGTTTGGGGGGTGTCCGGGGGTCTGAGGGGGGGCCGGGTCAGCTGTCGTCGACGCGGGCGCGGAAGCGCAGATCGATCCGGCGCATGTCGGCGTCCTGCACCCGTTCCGCCCGGGCGCGGTGGAAGTTGAGCGCCACGAGCTGGCCGCGTTCAAGCGAGAGCGGCGCGTCGACCAGAGCGTCGGAGATCGCGGTGGCGATCGCCTTGGCGCCGGAGAAGCCCGCCTCGTCGGTCACGACCGACACGGTGAACACATGCCAGGCGCCGTAGCCGGTGTCGTCGGAGGCGTCGCGCACCTCTTCGGGGCCAAGGCTTACATAGGTGCCGCCCACGAGCCCCGGGGGGATGGCGTCGTAGATCGCGCCGCCCACCAGCGCGGTGACGCCGGGATCGGCCGAAAGCCGTTCGAACACCGCCTTTTGCAGCGCCGGGGCAATGGCATAGGTCATTGGCTGATCTCCTCTTCAGCGAAGCAGGTGAGGTAGCGGTTGCCCACGTCGGCTTCGGCGACGGCGCGGATCAGGAACACCCTTGGGCCTTCGACGAAACGTTGTTCGGCGCGCGGGCGCGAGGGCTGGCCCACCGGGGCGGCGCGCAGGGTGATGCGGTATTGGGCGGAGGTGACGGAGGCAAATTCGCTCGCCCGGTCGCGGCCCGAGGCGCGTTTCACCTCGGCCCAGATTTCGCCCAGCGGGGTCCAGCTGGTGGTGAAACCGCCGGCGCCGTCGGGCACCCGTTCGGGGGTTTCGAGCACAAGGCGGCGGGTCAGATCGGGATGGAGCGCTTTCACAGCGGGCCTCCCGCGAACAGCCGCACCGGACGGTAGCGCGCGATCAGGCTCGCCACGCCGGCGGGCATTTCGGCGCCGCCCGCATGGGTGCCGCGGTTTTCGTAATAGAGCGCGGCGAGCATCTTCACCGCTTGTGCGAGATCGGCGGGAACATCGGCCCAGCTGGCGCCAAAACCGGCGTCGAACAGGATCACCGCCGCGCCGCCGACCGGGATCACCGGCAGCATGTAGCCGGTGGAGACCAGCCGCGGGCGGTGCAGATCGGCGTCCAGCCTGTAGGCACCGGCGGCGGACACCTCTTCGGTGCCCATCCGGTCTACGATGGCGAGCGAGGTGATCGCGCTCACCGGGGCCACCGGCAGGGCCTGGGCCGCGAGGTCGCGCCAGGCGGTCAGCCTCCACTGGAAGCGGCGTTGCAACAGCGCCTTCGAGGTCCGCGCCTCGATGGTGGCGATGGCCGCGCGCAGATAGGCTTCAAGCACCGCGTCCTGCACCCCGTCGTCGGCAAATCCGGTGCCGAGCCGCAGGTGGTCCTTGAATTCCGCGACCGGGAGCGCCGCGCTGGGCACCGTGGTCTGCTCGACTAGCATCATGGATCATCTCCGAATTTCGGGCCCCTCTTCGGGTCGGGGTGGGCGCGTGCCTCCGCGTTGCTCGGACGGAGGGGGAGCAGCTAGACAACGACGGCGTCAGCGGCACGCGCCCCGGGTCCCGCGCCCCGGGCAGGGCGCGGAAGCGGGTCGGGTCAGGCGACCGACAGCTTCAGGAGCTTGATCGCGGCGAAATCCGACACGTCGCCGCCGACGCGCTTGGTGGCGTAGAACAGCACATGCGGCTTGGCCGAGAACGGGTCGCGCAGGATGCGGGTGTCGGGGCGTTCGGCGATGGTGTAACCGGCGGCGAAATTGCCGAACGCGATCGGAGTGGCGTCGGCGCCCATGTCGGGCATGTCTTCGGCGATCAGCACCGGGTAGCCCATGAGACGCGCCGGTTCACCGGCGGCAAGCCCGTCCGACCACAGGAAGCGGCCGTCGAGATCTTTCATCTTGCGCACCGCGCCCGCGACCTTGGAGTTCATCACGAAACTGGCGCCGGCGCGGTATTCAGCGTCGAGCGCATAGACCAGATCGACGATGGCATCGGCGGGGTTGGTGGCGTCGAAATCGCCGGAGGTGCCGGTGGCGACATAGCCGAGCGAGCCCCAGGCCCAGTTGTCATTGTCGACATTCGGATGGGTCAGGAAGCCTTTGGGCTTGTCGGTGCCATCGCCGTTGATGAAGGCGTCGGCCTCGGCGCGGGCGAATTTGTCGGCGATGCGCCCGGCGAGCCAGGCTTCGATGTCGAAGGCGGAATCGTCCAGCAGGCGTTGCGAGGCTTTGGGCAGCGCCGAAAGCTCGTGCAGCGGGATGGCGATGCGTTCGATGGTGGGGGTCGCGGTCTCGGTGACGGTGCCGGTCTCGGTGGCCCAGCCGGAGCCGACATCGCCGTGGTCGATCAGCACGTCGTAGGAGGTGGCCTCGACATTGACCACATTGGCGATGGCGCGCACCGAGGCGGTGGAGGCGAGCACGCTGGCGATGGTGTCGGCGGTGACCGGGTCGACGAGGTAGCCGCCGTCGCCGGCGACAGCGGTGTTCATCGCCTTGCCGTCGAGCTCGAGGCCGCGCAGCCCGTCATCGTCGCCGGTGCGCACATAGGCCTCGAAAGCCTTCTGGTGCGGCGCTTCCGCTTCGGCGGCGGCGGCAAGCGCGGGGCGCATGGATTTGGTGAGGGATTTCCGGTCCAGCATGGTCAGTCGCTCTTCCTGTTGTTGAAGTCTGGTGTCAAGATCGTGGTGCAGTGCTTTGATGTCATTCATGAAACCGGTCATGGCGGTTTTCACCTCCGCGGCCGGAGACAGCCCGCCCGCATGGGGGAGGCTCTGGGGTCTGGTCTCCTGGTTGCTCATCGAATGGTCCTCTGGATGGGTCACAGATCGCCGGCGGGCGCATCCGCCAGCATTCGGCGGGCGTCGTCGAAGACCTCCGCCAACTCGCGCAGGATCTCGGCATGCTCCGGGGTTTCCCCTTTCGCGCCGACCCGCGCGCTGGGCAGCATCGGGAAAGTGACAAGCGACACCTCCCAGAGCTCCAGCTCGGTCAAGAGCCGCTGGCCCTTGTCGTTTTTCGTCGCCCTGACGGTGCGGTAGCCGATCGACAGTCCGTCGATGGCGCCGGCGGCGATCAGCGCCGCGGCTTCGCGGCCCCTGGCGACCTCATCGAGGATCCGGCCCTTGACGTAGAGGCCGCGGGCGTCTTCGCGGACCTCGTCCCAGATGCCGATCGGCTGCGCCGGGTCGTGCTGCCAGAGCATCTTCACCTGACCGCCTTTCGCGGCCAGCGCCTTGAGGCTCCTGGCATAGGCACCGGGGGTGACGATGTCGCCGCCGCGGTCGAGCTCGCCGAAATGGCTGGCGTAGCCTTCGACCCTGAGGCCGCCGTCGATGGTCTCGGTTTCGCCTAAGGCCACGAATTTAACTTCGAGCCCCAGATCGCTGACATCCTTCATTTTTCATCCTCGTCGGTTGGATTGTTGGCAAAGGCCGGATGGGGGTCGGTCTCAAGCGGCGGCAGGCCGAGGAGCTTGCGTTTTTCGGCGTCGGTGAGGAAATCCGCCTCCGCCACCCGGGCCCATTGGGCGTCGCGTTCCTGGGCCAGCGCCGGCACCTGATCGAGGTCGGGTTTCAGCACCACCTCTTCGCCGGCGAAGCCCGCGAGCCAGTGGCCGACGGCGGCGGTGACTTTCGAGACCAGCGGCAGCACGGTGAGCCGGTAGAAGGCGCGGCTGGCCTCCTGGTAATTGGCGTAGGTCATGTCGCCGGTGAGGCCGAGGAGCATCGGCGGCACGCCGAAGGCGGTGGCGATTTCGCGCGCGGCCGAGGCCTTGGTGTCCTTGAATTCCATATCCGAGGGCGACAGGCCCATCGGTTTCCATTCCAGCCCGCCTTCGAGCAGCATCGGCCGGCCGGCGTTGCGCACACCGACGTGATACGCTTCCATTTCCGCCAGCAGCCGGTCGTACTGGTCGGCGCTGAGGGTGCCTTCGCCGTCGCCGCCCTTGTAGACGATCGCCCCCGAGGGCCGGGCGGCGTTGTCGAGCAGCGCCTTGGACCAGGCGGCGGCGGAATTGCTCACGTCGAGCGCCTGGGCCACGGATTGCATCGGCGACAGGCCGTAGTGGTCGTCCTGCGGGTGGAAGCTCTTGATGTGGCAGATCGGCGACAGGCCGTCGGTCACATGGAACCGGTGTTTCTTCGTGCCCACGGTGTAGTCGTAGGCCACCGGCCAGCCGTCTGCCCCCGGCACCAGCGCCATCCGGTCGGAGCGCAGCACGTGAAGTTCGGCGGGGACGCCCTCGGCGGCGCTCACCGCCTCGACATAGGCGTTGCCGGTGAGCAGGAGCTGGCCGTAGAGCGCTTCGAACAGTTCGGCGCGGCCTTGCAGCGGGTTCGGCCGGGTGATGAGGTCGAGCACCGGGTGGGTGTCGAAGCGGGTGGTGGCGTCTTGCAGCACCAGCGGGAGGGCGGCGGCGGCTTCGGCGATCAGTTTCACCGAGCGGAAGCCCACCGGGTTGCCGGTGAAGCCGGTGCGGATCAGGCTGGAGGTGTCGCGCGGGCTCCAGGCGACGCGGCCGGAGCCGGAATAGGCGATCACCGGACCGGTGGCCGAGGCCTTGGCCTCGGCGGGTTGGTCCCCGCCACGCTTGAACATATCGAACACCGCCATGCCGTCTCGCTCCTCGTCTGGGCGGCGGGGTTTCACAAGGCAGACCCCGCCCGCCGTCCGGGCCGGGGCCCGGGCGTTTCAGTCAAATTCATTGTCGTGAGGCTTGCCCCCGGCGGGTGTGCCCGCCTGTCGACGTTGGGCACTTTCCCACCAAGGGTTAAAGAAGCGTTTAACCGAGCGTGCGCATCCGGGGACGCTTCAGAAGCCGGGCCGGGGCGATCAGCAATTCGTGCAGCGCCCAGACCAGGGCGTCGACCCGGTCGGGGCTGCCGGTGCCTTCGAAGCCATGGGCGGTCATCTTGCACATCTGGTCTTCGAGGTCGGCGAGGCCGCGCAGGTGTCTGACGCGGCCCTGTTCGTAGAGTGCGGCCACCGGTTCGGCGCGGGCGGCCTTGCCGCGGCTGGCGCGGACCGGTTTGAAGGGCACCAGCGGGTCGATCTGGCGGATCATCTCGCCGACGAGGTCGCCGCCCTGATTGACCTCCGCCACCAGCCGCTGGGCGCCGTGGCGTTCGAAGGCCGCCACCGCCGCTTCGGCCCAGACCGTGGGTTTCGCCGCAGAGACCGAGGCGTCTTCCAGCACCCATGCGCGCCAATCGCGCGCCGGACCCTTGGTGGTGGCGCCGACGACGACGATGCCGCATTCATCGGAGCCCTTGTGGCCGGTGACCGGCGGGTCGACGGCGACCACGATGCGGTCGAGCGTCGGGGGGCTGTCGGCGCGGAGGCTTTCGAGCTGGGCCGAGGTCCAGAGCGCGCCGTCGACATCTTCGACCAGCACGCCTTCGAGCTCCTGACGTCCGAGCCGGGTGCCGCCGTAGCGCGCTTCCACCTCCTCGAGGAAGGAGGCGGCGAGATAGGCGCGGTTGGCCCGGGTGCCGGCATGGGTGGTGACCGTCGAGGGGTTGGCGAGCAGGGTCTTCAGCACCTCGACATTGCGCGGGGTGGTGGTGACCACTTGCCGCGGGTGGCGCCCGAGGCGGAGGCCGAACTGGAGCATGTCCCAGGCCTCCTGACCGCGTTTCCATTTGGCCAGCTCGTCGACCCAGGCGGCATCGAATTGCGGGCCGCGGAGCGCTTCGGGTTCATGGGCCGAAAACGCCTGGGCCACCGCGCCGTTGGGCCAGACCAGCCGGCGGCGGGTGGCTTCCCAGGTCGGGCGGCGGTCCGGCGGGCAGCAGGCGAGGATGCCGCTGTCGCCGAATACCATGACTTCGCGCACCTGGTCCATGGTCTCGCCCACCAGCGCCACCCGGGAGGCGGCGCCGGGGTCGCCGGGGCGGGCGCCCTCGACCTGGGTGCGGACCCATTCGGAGCCGGCGCGGGTCTTGCCCGCGCCGCGTCCGCCGAGGATCACCCATGTGCGCCAGTCGCCTTCGGGGGGCTGCTGGTGTGGCAGCGCCCAGAAGTCGAACAGCCATGGCAGCGCCGCCAGAGCGGCGTCACTCAGCCCCTCCAGAAACGCCCGTTGCGCCGCTTCGCTCTCTGAGGAGAGCCAGTCGGCGCCCGATTTCAAGCCGGGCGGCATCAAGGTCAAGCGCGCCCGCGCCGCGGGATGTGTCGTCTTCGAGTTTTGCAAGTCGCTGCCTTTCGTTGAAGATGGTCTGGATCGCGCCCCTGGCCTCGCTGGCGAGCTTCGCCGCCCGGGCGACCGCGTTGCTTTCGTGCTCCTGAAGCTCGTCGGCGAGCGCATCGAGGGCGCAGAGCACGCGGGAGAAGTTCTTCTCGGCCAGGGCCACCGGGTCGAAGTCTTCGGCTCCGGCGGCGAGGGTGGCGGATTTGTTGTTGGTGTTGCCTGTCATTGACTGCCTCTTTATGACTGCCCTCTTCTCCGAACACGAAAAACCGGCCCGTGCCCTTCGGCCCGGCCGGTCGTTCATGTTGTCCAGCATGGACGGCTGTCTAGCACGGGGCGTGCGGCGCGGTCAAATCGCCGCCGCGCGCCGCATTCGGCGCGTTAACACTTTTCCAACCAGACATTGGCAAATCCCCGCCCGCCTGCGGAACCGGCCCCCACACGAAATCTTGTGGGTTTCCTTACGGTTGCGGCAATATTCACCCAAAGTTCAGGCAAACTGCCCGCAACCGGGGCAGGAGTCGTGCTTTCCCTTTCCTTGCGTGGCAACCTGCGGTACCTTTCGCTTGCGGTCCGGCATTCAGCGGGCCTGGGGCTACCGACGGCAAAGCAGCACATGAAACCCAAATTCGCGCTCGACCTCAGCCATGAGGGCATCAACCTTCTGCACCGCTCGAGAGGCGGCTGGACCCTCGTGGGCTCCGTCGCGCTGGACGACGCCAACATGCGGCGCCACCTTGCCGATCTGCGCCGCCGTGCCGCCGAGCTGGAATCAGGCGGGTTCACCTCGAAGATCATCATCCCGAATTCGCAGATCCTCTACACCACTCTGGAGGCCCCGGGGCCCGACGACATTGCCCGCGAAGTGCAGATCCGCTCCGGTCTCGACGGGCTCACGCCCTACAATGTGGGCGAGCTGGTGTTTGACTGGCGCGCCGCGGGCGAGAAGGCCCGGGTGGCGGTGCTGGCGCGCGAAACCATGGACGAGGCCGAGAGCTTTGCGGTCGAGCACAAGTTCAACCCGGTGAGCTTCGTGGCACGGCCGGAGTCGGGGGAGTTTTCCGGCGAGCCGTTCTTCGGCAAGACCCGGGCAGCGACCAGGATCCTCGGGCCGACCGAGCGGGTCGAGCCCGATGCGAGCCCGGTGCCGCGTCAGGCGTCCGCGGCCAGGGCCTCCCGGGTGTCCGCCGCCATCGCCGCCGTGGCCGCCGAGGAACTGGCCGCCGCAGCCCGGCAGCAGAAGGCTTCGGCCCGGCCCGCGCCTCATCCTGCGCCGCAGCCGCAGCCCCATCCCGCGCCACAGCCACAGCCGCAGCCCCATCCCGCGCCACAGCCACAGCCACAGCCGCAGCCCCACCCCGCGCCGCAGCCGCAGCCTCAGCCCCATCCCGCGCCGCAGCCGCAACCCGGCAACACAGCCCCACCGGCGCAGCCGCCCGGCGGGGCCGCCGACGATCCTTTCACCGAGCTTGACGCGATTCAGGCCGAACTCACCGGCAAACCGGTGCCTGCGCCGCACCCGGCGCCAGCGCCCCGCCCCCGGTCAGGCCAGCAGACCCTGCCGAACCGGACAGGCGCTACAGGGTCAGGCGCGGCGCGTCAGCCGGTGCCGCCGCCGCTCGCACCGTTCCCCCCGACCCCCGACGAAACCGCACCGGCGCAGTCTTCCGATCTGCCCGCCGCCGGGGCCCACGCGGCACCGGACGGCAAGGCCAAAGGCCAGCCGGACCGTCGCGCCCCGTACGAGGACGATACCCCGGCCCCGCCCGGCGTTGCCTTCAGCACCAGGCGCAGCGGCGGGCAGACCACCACAATCGCCACGCCATCGGCACAACGCGAGCAGGCCGGGGCCAAGACCGGTTCCACCGGCCACGACGGCGGTGCGGCCATGCCCGCGCCCGCGCCGCAGAAACCGCAGAAATCCCCGCCGTCTCAGGCAGGTCACACCCGGCCTGCCCGCAAGGATCTGCCGCCCGTCGACCGCCGTCGTGCCGACATGGCCGACGCGCTGAGCCGCCCGCTTCCGGGCAAGGACGGCAAGGCCGACAGCGCGGAAATGGCGCCGGAGGAGCCTTCGGCGCGCAGCCGGTTTGCCGGGGTCATGCGCGGTGCCGCCGGCGGCCTGCGCGCGTTCAGCCAGCGTCGCGGTGCCGGCAAGGGTTCAGCCAAGGGTTCAGCCAAGGCCGCGTCTGCCGCCGGAGGCATAAAAGACATCGGAGACATCGGGGGCATCGCCTCCGAAAGAGCCGAAAGAGCCGAAAGATCTGCCGCAAAAGCCGCCGAAGAACCCCGGCGCTCTTCCGCCGAAGCCGCCGGTTCCTCCGGAGCGAAACCCGCCCCCGGCTCTTCGATGCAGGAACTCATGCGCGACGCCGGCGAAGCGGTGCGGATCAGCCCGTCTTCCGAAACCGAAGAGCCGGGCCTTCTCGCCCCCGGCATTCCCGCCGAGCCCGACCCCGGCCCGCAAGCCGGACCACCCGACCCGGACCCGCAGGCCGGACCGCCCGACCCGGACCCGCAGGCCGGACCGCCCGAAGCCAGTCCCGAAGCCGGTGCCGAATCCGGGGCAACTTCGCAGGCAGCCGAAACGCCTGACGCGCCCGCATCGGCGGCCGACCCGTCACCGGAAGCGGCCGCCCCCTCCGCGGAGGTCGCCCCCGCGGCAACGCCCAGGCCGCAGCCCCTTCCGAAGCCCAGGGTTCCGCCGCGCCCGAAGGTGGACATCACCCCGGCCCCCTCCGGCCTGGCCCCTGCAAGGCCGGGCGGGTTCAACGCCTTCGCCACCCCGCCGCTGCCGGAGAAGACCGGTCTGCGCAGGTATTCCGGGCTGATCCTGATCGTGTTGCTGGTGCTCTCCATGGCGGTCATCGGCGTCTGGTCGACGCTGTTCGTCAATGACGGCGAAACACCGCTGTTCAACCCCGGCGACACGCCCGGGACCGGCATCACCACCGCGCCCGCAACGGATCCGGCGGTTGCACCGCAGCCCCCGGCCCAGCCGGAACCAGCCACTGGCACCGGTATGGGCACCGGAACGCAACCCGACACGGAACCCGATCCCGGGGCCAGCGCCACCGAAACGCCCGCCGAACCCGACGCCCCCGCGCCGCGCGTGCTCAGCCAGGAAGAGGCCGCCGCGCGTTATGCCGAAAGCCAGATCTGGCAGCGCGCCCCCGAGGCCATGGCCGAACCGCACAGCCCGGGGCTCGACGCCGGTGACATCAGCGGTCCCGGTGCGCTGCGCGGCGATCCGGCCGGCGCCGCCACCAGCGATGACACCGCCACGGCCCCCTCCGCCCCCACCGGTGCCGGGCGTGCCACCCCGCTGGCCCCGCCCCCCGCCGATACCCGCTTCGATCTGGACGAAAACGGTCTGGTCCGCCCCACGCCCGAAGGGGCTCTGAGCCCAAGCGGCATTGTGGTCTATCAAGGCCCTCCCAAGGTGGTTCCGCCACCCAGGCCCGGCGTTCCGGCTCCCAATCCGACCAGTGTCCCCCCGGCCCCCGCGCCGCAAGCGCCGGAAACCCCGCTTGCGTCCGCGCCCGCCGCCGCACCAGAGCAGATCCCGGCCGAAACCGTCGCCGCTGCGACACCGCCCTTCCTGCCCGACATGCCGGACACCCGGCCTGTGCCCCGCCCCGGCGAACCCGCTCAGGGCACGGTTCAGGAGGCATCGGCACAGGCTGCCACCGGGCAGCCCGCGGCAATGGCAGATACCGGCCAGATCTCCGCCGCGATCGAAGCCGCCGTCGATGTGGCCAGCACCAGCTTTGTCAATCCGACCGCGCAGGCCGTCGTGCATTCACCCAAGCCGATCCGGCGTCCCGACGACATCGCCCGTATCGTCAGCGCCGCCAATGCCCGCGCCGCCGCCGATGCCGAGGCCCGCGCCGCCGCCACCGCGGCTGCCGCGACAGTGACACCGACCATCCCGACCAGCGCCAGCGTGGCCGAACGGGCCACCACGCCGGGCGCGCTCAACCTGCGGCAGATCAACCTTCTCGGCATCAGCGGTCCGACCAACGCCCGCCGCGCGCTGGTGCGGATGCCCAACGGGCGCTATGTGACCGTCAAGACCGGCGACCGGCTCGACGGCGGTCGTGTTACCTCGATCACCGATAACGGGCTGACCTACCAGAAGGGCTCGCGCAACTACGCGCTCCAGCTTCTTCCGCTCGGCTGAGCCGCTCCCCGCCCGTGAACGTGCCGGCCCCGGCAGACAGGCGCCACGGCCACGCGCCACGGCCATAGCGTTCCGGCTGATGGCGCTTCCCTCCGTCCCGCTCCGGTCCCGTTCGCGCCGGAGCCTCAGCCGTCGGCCACACCTGCCTCGGCAAAGGTGGCCATGCCGGAATGGCAAGCCACCGCCCCCTTCAGGATGCCGATCGCCAGCGCCGCGCCCGAGCCCTCGCCAAGCCGCATCCCGAGCGACAGAAGGGGTGCCTTGCCGAGCGCCGCCAGCAGGTGTCCATGCGCCGCCTCCGCCGAGACATGGCCCGCGACCGCGTGGTCGAGCGCCCCGGGCACAGCCTTGTCCAGCGCCGCCGCCGCGGCGGTGCAGATGAAGCCGTCGAGGATCACCGGGATGCGTTCGGCGCGGGCCCGCGCGATCGCCCCGGCCATAGCCGCGAGTTCGCGCCCGCCGAGGCAGCGCAGCGCCTCGAGCGGGTCTTCGGCGGCGGCGGGGTTGGCCGCGAGCCCTTCGCCGACCACCCGGGCCTTCAGCGCGAGCCCGGCGTCATCCACGCCGGTGCCGCGCCCGGCCCAGTCGGCGGGCGCACCACCGAAGAGCGCATGCGCCAGCGCCGCCGCCGCGGTGGTGTTGCCGATACCCATCTCGCCGACCACCAGCAGATCGGCCGCCGGGTCCACCGCGTCCCACCCGGCCGTGAGCGCCGCCACCACGTCGGCCTCGCTCATCGCGGGGCCTCGGGTGAAATCCGCGGTCGGCCGGTCAAGCTCCAGACTCACCACGTTCATGGTGGCTCCGGCGAGCGCGGCCAGCTGGTTGACCGCAGCCCCTCCGCCCTCGAAATTCGCCACCATCTGTACGGTCACTTCAGCCGGAAAGGCCGAAACCCCGCGCGCCGTGACCCCGTGGTTGCCGGCGAAGACGATCACCTGCGGGCGTTCGAGCCGCGGACGGGCATCGCCGCGCCATCCGGCATACCAGATTGCCAGGTCTTCGAGCCGCCCAAGCGCGCCCGGGGGCTTGGTGAGCTGGCCGTTGCGCGCCTCCGCTCCGGCGGTCGCGGCGCGGTCCGGCGAGGGCGCGCCGGCGAGGCGGGCGCGGAAGTCGTCAAGGGTGGTGAAGGGGGCCTGCGGCATCGGGACGTGCTCCTGTTGAACTGGCTGCCGATCCTGTTTAGCGGTAGCGTCAGAGAGGCAAAACCGGAAATCCTCATGGCCCCGCCGACCCCGCTGATGAAACCCGCCGACATCGCCGAAGCGCTGGCGCTGCTGAGCCGCCTGCCGGTGCCGGCGCATGTGCCGCGCGGGGCCGCCTCGGCCTGGGCCTGGCCGGTCGCGGGGCTGGTCCTGGCCCTGATCGCGGGCGGGGTCGCGGCGCTGGTGCTGGCGCTGGAACTGCCGCCGGGGATCGCGGCAGGGCTGGTGCTGGCGGTTCAGGTGGCGCTGACCGGGGGCCTGCACGAAGACGGGCTCGCCGATTGCGCCGACGGGTTCTGGGGCGGCTCCGGCCGCGCCCGCCGCCTTGAAATCATGAAGGACAGCCGTGTCGGCTCCTATGGGGTGATCGCGCTGGGGCTGGGGCTGGGGCTGCGCTGGACGGCGCTGACGTATCTGTTCGGCGCGGGTCTGCTGCTGGCACCGCTGGTCACGGCGGCAGTGCTGTCGCGCGGGAGCATGGCCGTGGTCATGGCGGCACTGCCCAATGCCCGCGGGGCCGGGCTTGCGGCGGGTGTCGGGCGGCCCGGGCGCAGGACGGCGCTTGCGGCTGTCGGGCTGGCCGTTGGTCTTGCCTTTGCCGCGACCGGCTGGGGTGCGTTTGTGGCCCTTTTCTGGGCTGCGGTTGCGGCTTTCGGGCTCGCGCTGGCGGCCCGCGCCAAAATCGGCGGGCAGACGGGGGATGTGCTCGGCGCGAGCCAGCAGCTCACTGAAATTGCAGTGCTGGCCTGCCTCGCGGCGCTCGGCTGAGGGGACTGGTGCGCGGATCGCACTTGTCCGGAATCTGCGATTCAGCTTCTGTTAACCATGTAACAGATTGTATCTTAATGATTTTTCGACATATTCAATGTCCATTATTCCGGAAAAACGGACTATGGCGTTGACGAAATACCTGACACAGAGAGCATCACCTGACGCGCCCAAAATCTCTGATTTCAGGCAGCGCCTGGGTGAGTCAGGTTTTTCGCATGACGCTTTATTCCGGACAAAGCTTTGCGCCTGCGGCTCCCGGCCAGGCGGTACAGCCAAACGACACGATCATGATTGTGCCCTTTGGCTACAAGTCTTGGAATCTACGGTGATGCTTCGCGGATTTTGGGATCAAAATCCACTCCCGTCAGCGATACGGTGACACACCACGGGTCGCGAACAGGCGCACCCTCCCAATCGAAAACCGCCGCCCGGTCATCCGGACGGCGGTTTGCCAAGCGGGTTCGAAAGCCCGGCTCAGAGCCTGTCGCGCGCAGGTGAATTCACGCGGGCGGATCCGATCTGTTGTTTTTGCCTGTCGGAACAGGCAACACCGGTGCCCGGTTTTGCCTGCCGGCCTCAGGCGGCGCGCGAGGTCAGCACGTCGCCCACCTGTTTCTGGGCGGCAATCTCGTCGCCGCCGGCGACCGCCGCCACTTCCCGCGTCAGCCGCTCGAGCGCCGCCTCGTAGAGCTGGCGTTCCGAATAGCTCTGCTCGCGCTGGTCGTCATTGCGGTGCAGATCCCGCACCACCTCGGCGATCGAGATCAGATCGCCAGAATTGATCTTCTGTTCGTATTCCTGCGCCCGGCGCGACCACATCGCGCGTTTCACCCGGGCCTTGCCGCGCAACGTGTCCATCGCCTTGCTGACAATATCGGGGCTCGACAGCCCGCGCATACCGATTTCGGTTGCCTTGTTGGTCGGCACCCGGAGGGTCATCTTGTCCTTTTCGAAGGCGATCACGAACAGTTCCAGCGTCAGCCCGGCGATTTCCTGTTCTTCGATCGACACGATCTGGCCCACGCCATGTGCGGGATAAACCACATAATCGTTGGGACGGAAATCGAGCTTCTTCGGTTTGCTCATGGTCGGACTGTTCCTTTCGTTTACCGGTCGCTTACCCGCCGGTTACGGCCTCCCGGTCGGGCCAGACTTGCGCGGTACACAGTCCGGAGCGGGCGGTGGAGTTGTGCGTTTCATGCGCCTGTCATGCCGGGCCGGTCTTTTTCCGCCGGTCCTTTTCGCCGGTCTTTTTTCACCGGTCCTTTTTCACTCAACCGGGGAGCCCCTTGCCGGATGCCGGCCATACGAGCACCGGACACTTGCGGGACAAATGCGGCGGTACGGCTTGCGGTTTCATATCGAGTGACATGGATACCACAACCCCGCCGATTCTGAAAGCAGCCTGTCGCCGCCGGTGCCTGCCTTTGAAAGCCCACGGACCGCCGGTCAGCCCGGTCAGCCCCCCGGGGCTTCGGAGAAGTATTTCTCCAGTTTGCCCTCTTCGCCGTTGTGCTCTTCGGCATCGGGCAGCGGGTCTTTCTTTTCAACGATCACCGGCCAGAGCTCGGCATATTTGCGGTTGAACTCCACCCAGGCCGCGGCTTCCGGTTCGGTATCCGGGCGGATCGCATCTGCCGGGCATTCCGGTTCACAGACCCCGCAATCAATGCACTCGTCCGGGTGGATCACCAGAGTATTCTCGCCTTCATAGAAGCAATCGACCGGACAGACCTCCACACAGTCGGTGTATTTGCAGGCGATACATTTGTCGTTCACGATATAGGTCATGGAACACCCTGAATGCCGGTCGGTCAGGGTTCCAACTAGCCACCTTGGCAGGATCATTCAAGCTGGGAGCGTTCAAATTCGCGCCGGTTGCGACGATCTTTCCCCCCCGGGCGGCCCTTGCCGTCAAAGCCCGGACTGGACGGCGCGGCGGGGGCCGCGGGGCTCAGATCCTCGTAGAGGGCCTGCGCTTCGCAAGCGGGGCCACGGCGCGTGGCGAGGGCCAGCACCTTCACCACCCGGATCCGGCGGGCCTGCGGGAAGGTCAGCACATCCCCGGGACCGATCGCGCGGGCGGGCTTGGCAGACTTGCTGCCGTTGACGCGCAAATGCCCCGAGGCGATCAGTTGCGAGGCCAGCGCCCGGGTCTTGAAGAACCGGGCGAACCAGAGCCATTTGTCGGCGCGCATGGTCGGGCGCGCCTGCGGTGGCGGGCTGTCCTTTCGCGCGTTCCGGGGGCTGCTGCGCGCAGCCACTAGCCTTTGTCCTTGTCCGTGTCCGTGTCCCTGGAAACGCCAAGGTCAGCGAGCCCCATGAGCGCGGCGGCAAAGGGATTGTCGGGGTCAATCGGCTTGTTCTTTCCGGGCGGGCGGCTTTCGAAGCGTTTCGCTTTTCCCTGATTGCCGCCCGGTCCGCCGCCTTTCTTGCCCCCGTGTGCGGACCTGGCCCTGGGGCCTCTCGGACCGCGGCCGTCCTGATCGCCACGGCCACCGCCACTGCCCCGCGGCTTGCCGCCCTCTGCGCCGCCCTTCTTTGCACCGCCCCTTGCACCGCCCCGTGGCCGGCTGAACCCGCCCCAGGTGAAAATGAAGTAGATTTCCGGCTCATCACCCGGTGCGTCGCGCATCGCCAGTTCGCTCACCCCGGGCTCGCCCGGATGCGGCTCCGCGGCGGTTTCGCCGGTCTCCGGTTGCGCCTCGACCGACGCCATTCCGGGGCCCGCGAGATGGTCCACATGCACCGGTGGCGCCTCGTCCGCGCCATCGGCGCCGGGAAGGGCCTCTGCCTCCGACAGGCCGGGGGCGCCCGGGTGCGGCTCATGCAGCACCGGATCGGCGCCCGGCTGGGCCTCGACCTCGGAGAAGCCGCTGGCGCCCGCGTCATGGTCGGCGAGCTTCGCCTTTTCGCGCTCGCCGCGCTCGGCCTTGTAGCCAAGCCCCTGCATCAGGTCGGCGAACTGGATCAGCGTCAGGCCGGTGATCGACAGCATGTCGGGGGTGGCCTCGAAACCGCCGCGGCTGTCCTGGGTGCGCAACTGGTCGGCGAGGCGTTCGAGCATGTCGATGCGGATCGCCCGCTGCCCGGCGACATGATAGCCCGCGAGCGTGTAGGTTCCGGGGCTGACATGGTCGACCACCGGGATCGTCACCAGCCCCGGCGGCGGCGCTTCGGGGAAAACGTCGGCGCCCTCGGCGAGGCTCCACAGCAGCAGCCGCAGCCGGGTCGGCGCGGGCTTCAGCAGCGCCGGCATGAAGATGGTGAACTGGCCGAAGCGCACCCCGTGTTTGCGCAGCAGCCCGCGCGCGCCCTGGTCGAGCGCCTTGACCTCGCTGGCCACCCGTTCGCGCGGGATGATGCCCATTGCCTCGATCAGCTGGAAGCCAAGGCCGCGTGCCAGCCCGGCCACGGCTTCATCCCTTTGCATCGCCAGCAGCGGCTCGAACAGCGCCGTCAGCTTGCGGTCGAGGAAATGCTGCAACCGCCGCTGCACCTTCTCGGCCACCGCCGCGCCCGCCTCGTCATCGACGAAGCCCTGCACCCGCGGGCGCAGCGGATCGTCGCCCTTCACCAGCTTGCCGACCGCGTGTTCGCCCCACATCAGCCCGCCCTGCTCGGTAAAGTCCATCTCGGTGTCGGGCGCATTGTAGAAACGATCCGCGCGCAGGTTGAATTCCGGCGCCAGCGCGGCAACGGCCGCGGCCCGGAGCGTCTTCGCTTCCTCGGGCGAGGCCGCCTTGTCCTGCCGGAACCGGAAGCCTTCGAGCCGGCCGACGAATTCGCCCTCGATCGTCACTTCACCCTTGTCGTTCACCTCGGCCACAAGGCCCTCCTTCTGCTTCAACCGGCGCAGCAGCACCGATGTGCGCCGGTCCACAAATCTCTGGGTCAGAGCCGCGTGCAGCGCATCCGACAGGCGGTCTTCTACCGCACGAGTTTCGCCCCGCCAATGGTGTTCATCGGCCAGCCAGCCATTTCGCTGCGCCACATAGGTCCAGGTCCGCACGAAGGCGAGCCGTTTCGACAGCGCGTCGATCCCGCCGTGCGGCTTGTCGATGCGCGCCACCTGGGCGGCAAACCAGTCGGTGCGCACCCGGCCGTACTCGTGCAGATCGTTAAACAGCGCGCCCAGCAGGCGGGCGTGTTCGGTATGGCTGATGCCGCGGAAATCCGGCACCCGGCAGACGTCCCAGAGCAGGCGCACCGAGCGTCCGTCAGAGGCGCGGGCGCGGATCAGCGGGTCTTCCGCCAGCGCCTTCAGCGCGGTGAGATCGTCGGCCTCGCGGGCGCGAATCAGCATCGGGTCGCCGCTGGGGGCCTCGAGCGTTTCGATCAGCCGGTCGAGCCGGGAGAATTGCAGATCGGAATTGCGCCACTGAAGCTTGCGGACCGGGGCAAAGCGGTGCTCCTCGATGGCGCGCACCACCTCCTCGTCGAGCGGCGGCGCCTCGCCGGTCACGCCGAAGCTGCCGTCGCTGCGGTAGCGCCCGGCACGGCCCGCGATCTGCGCCAGTTCGTTCGGGGCAAGGGCCCGCATCCGCCAGCCGTCGAACTTGGAAAGCGCCGAGAAAGCAACATGTTGCACATCGAGGTTCAACCCCATTCCGATGGCGTCGGTGGCCACCAGATAATCGACATCGCCATTCTGGTACATCGCCACCTGAGCGTTTCGCGTTCTGGGTGAAAGCGCCCCCATGACCACCGCGACGCCGCCTTTCTGACGACGCATCAATTCTGCAATCGCATAAAGATTGTCGACCGAAAACCCGACAACGGCGCTGCGCGCGGGGCTGCGGCTCAGCTTTTTCGAACCTGAATAGGTGAGTTTCGAAAACCGCTCCCGGTGCAGGAACTGCGCCTTCGGCACCAGCGCCGCGATCGCCCCGCGCATGGTTGCCGCGCCAAGAAACAGCGTCTCCTGCGCGCCGCGTTTGTTGAGCAGCCGGTCGGTAAAGACATGGCCCCGCTCCGGGTCGGCGCAAAGCTGGATCTCGTCGATGGCGACGAAATCGGCGGGCACCTCCGGCATCGCCTCGACGGTGCAGACCCAGTAGCGCACCCGGTCGGGCACGATGCGTTCCTCGCCGGTGACCAGCGCCACCACATTGGCCCCGCGCAAGGCCACGATCCGGTCGTAGACCTCGCGCGCCAGCAGGCGCAACGGCAGCCCGATGACGCCGCTCTGGTGCCCCAGCATCCGTTCGATGGCATAATGGGTCTTGCCCGTGTTGGTGGGTCCAAGAACCGCGGCGATCCGCGACATCGCTCCCTCCTCCGGGCGCAGGCCCCTGCCGGATACGCCGCCGGACCGTTTCAGCCGCCCGGAAACGTCAGATTTCCTTGCCCCGAAGCGCGGCTTCGAGACGTTCCACCGCCTCTCTTAGATCGGGACGGTGCGGATGTATAGCGCGCGCCGCCCGGTAAGCCGTAAGCGCGCCTTCGGCGTCACCGGTTTCTTCAAGGATCACCCCAAGCCCCGTCAGCGCCGCGAAATGTCTGGGCTCCAGCGCCAGCGCACGGGCAATATCGGCCATCGCCGGCCCGACCAGCCCGGCCTCGAAATAGGCGCTGGCCCGGGCGTTGTAGCCCTCGGCGAAACCGGAGGCGTTCTCGACCAGCGCGGTGAAATGCTCCACCGCCGCCCGGCTGTCCCCCGCCGCCAGCGCCTCGCGGCCGCGCTCCAGAAGCAGATCGAGGGTGGGCGAGCCGGACTCGGCGAGGGCCTCGCGGATCTCGGCTTCGATCTGCTCCCAGCCCGCCGCGTCAGGCGCCGCCAGCGCGGTGAACAGACGGTCCAGCCGCTCTGGCCTCTCTTCGCCAAAGGCAGGGCCGGAAAGGGCCAGAAAGATCAGCAGGGAAAAAATACGCATGGACCCGATCCTAACCGCTCCCGCCCGCTTTGCCCATCGCTTTGCACCACCCCCGCCCCGGTTGGCAAATCCCCGGTGGACAGCCACCGGCACAGGTGCTTTCACCCGCCCGGCGCTTTCGCTAAACTCGCCCCGCAACGCCCCGAAACGGAGGACAATTCGTGAGCAATCTGATCGACAAGGCCGTGGAGGCGCTCAACCAACGGCTCGACGGCGCCGCCTTCGACGGCGTGGCCAAATTCGTGCTGCAAGGCGAGGGCGCGATCGTCATCGACGCCGGCGGCGCGCGGGCGGGCGCACAGGACGATGCGGCGGGCGTGACCCTCACCGCCAGCCCGCAGGTCTTCGAACAGATCCTCGCCGGCGAGACCAACCCCACCGGCGCCTTCATGTCCGGCAAACTGTCGGTCGAGGGCGACATGAGCGCCGCCATGCGCCTCGGTGGCCTGCTCGCCTGACCGGTGACGGAAGCGCCGTTCTACCACGCCGTGGCCGAGGCGCCGCCGGGCACCATCGCCCGCTGGGCGACGGCCTCAGACGGCACCCGCCTGCGGCTGGCCGCCTGGCTGCCGCAGGAAAACCCGCAGGGCAGCGTGCTGCTGTTTCCCGGCCGCACCGAATATGTCGAGAAATACGGCCGGGCGGCGCGGGTCTTCACCGGCGCGGGCTACGCCGTGGCCAGCATCGACTGGCGCGGCCAGGGGCTGTCGCACCGCGTGCCCGAAGACAGACGCCTGGGCCATGTGGAGGATTTCGCGGAGTACCAGGCGGACGTCGCCGCCCTCACCGCCTTCGCCGAGGCCCGCGCCCTGCCCCGCCCGTGGTTCCTCGTCGCCCATTCCATGGGCGGCTGCATCGGGCTGCGCGCGCTGCACGAGGGCCTCCCCGTCCGCGCCGCCGCCTTCTCCTCGCCGATGTGGGGCATCTGGCTGGAGCCGCACGAAATCCCCACCGCCTGGATCCTCGGGCTGATCGCCCCGCGCATCGGCCAGGGCCACCGCCTCACCCCCGATACCGGCATCGAACACATCGTCGTCACCGGTCCCTTCGAAGGCAACGACATCACCACCGACCGCGAGATGTGGGAATACATGAAGGCCCAGACCGATGCCCACCCCGGGCTCGCCCTCGGCGGCCCGACGCTTGCCTGGCTCGGCGCGGCGCTGACCGAAACCCGCCGCCTCGCCCGCCGGCCCGCGCCCGCGCCCCCCGCGCTCACCCATCTCGGCAGCCGCGAGCGCATCGTCAGCCCCCGTGCCATCCGCCGGCTGATGGCGCGCTGGCCAGACGGCCGGTTGCACCTCGCCGAAGGCGCCGAACATGAAATCATGATGGAACGTCCCGCCATCCGCAGGGCTTTCTTCGAGCAGGCCATTGCCCTGTTCCGCACCCGGAGCTGAGCCCCCCGGACTACCCCCGGCAGGACGCGCTCTTTTTTCCTGGGGAAAATACTCCGGGGGTCCGGGGGCAGCGCCCCCGGGCCCGCCCGCGCAACCCGCAAGCCTCACGCCGAAAGCCTTACTCCGGCGCGGCCCGCGCCGCCGCGATCGCCGGACGGATCGCGGTTTCCAGCGCCTGTGCGGTGACCGGTCCGGCGAAGCGTTTGCGCACCATGCCCTTGCCGTCGATCACGAAAGTCTCCGGCACGCCGTAGACCCCCCAGTCGAGCCCGGTCCGCCCCGAGGGGTCGGCGGCGAGCCGCGCGTAGGGATTGCCCAGCCGGCCCAGAAACCGGTGCGCCTTGGCCGCGTCGTCCTTGTAGTTGATGCCATAGATCTCGACACCTTCTTCCGCGAGCGTCATCAGGTGCTCATGCTCCGCCCGGCAGGGCCCGCACCAGCTCGCGAAGAAGTTGACCAGCACCACATCGCCATCGGCGAGATCTTCGGTGGTGAACGGCGCCGCTCCCCGGAAGGCCGTGAGGGTCAGATCCGGCACCGGCCCGCCTTCACGGGTCGATTGCAGGGCGCGCGGGTCATCGCGGCCCATCCCCCAGAGAAACAGCGCCGCGAGGGCTGCAAACAGCAGCGGCGGCAGCAGTGTCAGCGGTTTCATTTCGCCCCGTCCCTCGCCCCGTCCCTCGCCCCGTCCTTCACCCTGTCTCCGGCACCCCGGCGCCGCGCTTCCATCGCGTCGAATTTCCGCTTCGCCGCGCGCGCCTGCACCCAGCTCAGAAGCGCCACAAAGGCAAGCCCCGCAAGAGTGATCGCCCAGGCCCAGTGGATCGTGGCCGCGTATTTTCCAAGCTCAGGCATCGGCCATCCTTTCGCGCAGTTCGAGCGCATGAACCCGGCGCAGCCGGATCCCGGTACGGGTGCGCACAAAGACCATGGTCACGAAAAACAGGAAGAACCCCGCCATCGCCAGCATGAGCGGGAACCAGTAGACATTGGCGACGTTCTCGTCGGCGTCGAGCGACAGGCTCGCCCCCTGATGCAGCCCCTGGGTCCAGAAATTGACTGCATAGCGCGACAGCACCGCAAACACCGATCCCACCAGGGCCAGTACCGAGGTGAGATCGGCGGCGGTGTCGGGGTCTTCGATCGCGGCCCAGAGCGCCATATAGCCGAGGTAGAAGAGGAACAATACCAGAAAGGCGGTCAGCCGCGGTTCCCAGGCCCACCAGGTGCCCCACATCGGCTGGCCCCAGAGCGCACCGGTGGCAAGCGCGATCAGGGTAAACACCGCCCCGACCGGCGCCGCCGCCCTGGCCGCCAGCGCCGAGACATGGTGGCGCCGCACCAGCCAGATCAGCGAGGCCACCACCATCATGAACCAGGCCGAGATCGCCATGAAGGCCGAGGGCACATGGACGAAGAGCATTTTCACCGACGCGCCGAAATTCACCGCTTCGGGGGTGAAGAAATAGCCCCAGACGAGCCCCGTGCCCATCACCAGCGCGGTGGCGCCGATGAGCCAGGGCAGCAAAAGCCCCGAGAACCACATGAACTTCACCGGATTGGCCCATTCCCAGAACCAGTTGATGCTGTCATGGGCCTGTTTTGTGGGGCGTGTCGGTATATCCATGTGGAAAGTCCTATGACTTGTCGAAGAGCCGGGCAAGGGCCGTTTGCGGCGCCTCAACCCGTGCCGCGGAAGTGGGTACCGGTTTTGCGCTTTTCAACATGCTGAACCAGGGGCCTCACCTCAGGTTGATCCGCAGTGCCGCCGCGGCGGCGAAGGGCAGAAGGGCGATCGACGCCAGCGTGATGCCTGCGAGCACCAGCAGCGGCGTGGTATTGTCGAAACCGCCGATCGCCCGGGTGGCGGCCTCGGCGCCGAAGATCAGCGTCGGCACGTAGAGCGGCAGCACCAGCAGCGACAGAAGCAGCCCGCCGCGCTTCAGCCCCACGGTCAGCGCCGCGCCGAAGGCGCCGATCATCGACAGTGCAGGCGTACCGATCAGCAGGGTGACGAAGACCCACAGATGCCCCGGCGCCGGCAGGTGCAGCAGCACCCCGAGCGCCGGCGCGGCCAGCACCAGCGGCAGGCCGGTGGTGATCCAGTGCGCCAGCGCCTTCACCGCCACGGTGCCCTCCATCGGGATCGGCGCGGTGGCGAGCAGGTCGAGCGAGCCGTCTTCGAAATCGAGCTGGAAGATCCGGTCGAGCGACAACAGGCAGGCGAGCAGCGCGCCGACCCAGAGGATGCCCGGGGCGATCCGGGCGAGGATGTCGCTTTCGGGGCCGACGCCGAAGGGCACCAGCGTCACCACGATCAGGAAGAAGGCGAGCCCGAGGCCGAACCCCCCGCCCGCCCGCAACGCGAGCCGCAGATCGCGCAGCAGCAGGGCGGTCATGGGCGGGCTCCTTTCGGGGCGGTTTCGGGGGAGCTTTCGGGGGCGTTTCCGGGGGACTCGGGGGCATCGAAGGCGCTGTCGAACGCGCTGTCAAAAGCCGCGTCGAAGGCGCTCTGCTGCGCGCCCCCGGCGCCCGGCTCCGCCCGGCAGGGGCCGACGTCAAACACCCGCGCCTCCAGCCCGAGGTCGATATGGGTGGCAATGAGCGCCGAGCCGCCGCCTTCCACATGCGCCCGCACCGCCTCCGCAAACAGCCGCACCGAGGCCTTGTCGAGGCTCACCGTCGGCTCGTCCAGCAGCCAGACCGGCCGCCCGGTCACCAGCAGCCGCGCCAGCCCGAGGCGGCGTTTCTGCCCGGCGGAAAGGTTCTGCGCCGCGCGGTCCCGCAGGGCGCGCAGGTTGAAATGGTCGAGCGCCGGGGCGATGTCGTCCAGCCCGTGGATCGCCGCCCAGAAGGCAAGGTTTTCGGCCACGCTCAGCGTCGCCTTCAGCCCGTCGGCATGGGCGCCATAGGCGATCGCCTCGGGCGGCTGGCTGACCTCGCCGCGCATCGGCGGCTGTAGCCCCGCCAGCGTGCGCAGAAGCGTGGTCTTGCCCGAGCCGTTGGCGCCGCGCAGCACCAGCACCTCACCCGGATGCAGGGTGAAATTCACCCCCTCCAGCACCGCCACCCCGCCGCGCGAGACCGTGAGATCGCGGGCCACCAGCGCCATGCCGCTCATACCGCCAGCGCCGCAAGCGCCACCCGGCGGCCCTCGGCGAGCAGGATGTTGTAACTGCGGCAGGCCTGCGGCGTGGCCATCGGTTCGAGCCCCATGCCCGCCGCCTCCACCGCCCGGGTGAGCTCCGCCGGCGCGCCGGTCATCGCCGCCCCGGTGCCCAGAAGCACCACGTCCACCGCGCCTGCAAGCGCCAGAACCGCGGCCTCGTCCGCAAGCCCGCCCCAGGGGCCGGCGGAGCTCGCGGTGACGATCACATCGCCCCGCAGCAGCGCGCCGCCAATGCGGAAGAATCCCGGCCCATAGCCCTCGACCGGGCGCGCGCGGTCATATGTGATTTCCTCGATCTGCATGGGGGAGTGGTAGCCAATCCGGCCTGAGAAGGGAAGCGCCTGTGGCCTGCACGCCGCCCGGCCGCCGCCCGCCATCGCGCCGGCGGCGCGACCCCGGGCGCGCCCGCGCCCGGCCCCCGCCCCGGCCTCAGCCAAAAAGCGGCAGCCCGCTCAGGATCGCCGCTCCGATCACCCAACAGGCCAGCACACGGTAGAGCCGCTCGCGACCGGGGCAAAACAGCGCCTGCCCGGCGGCGATGCCGAGCCCATAGGGCAGCGCCAGTACCACGGCCAGCACCACTGCCTCCCGGCTGAACATGCCGCGCAGGCCCAGATTGGCGGCAATGCCGATGTCGAGCAGGGCGAGAAACAGGATGGTGTTGGCGCGCACCACCGCGCCCGGGCGGGTGCCCGCGAGATAGAACAGAACCGCCGGCGGCCCGGTCAGCCCGGTCGCGCCGCCGAGAAGCCCTGCCGCCGCGCCCACCGCCGCGAGCCCGGCGCCGCGCACCCGGCCCCGGTAGCGCCAGCCGGTCATCAGCGCGAGAAGCGTCGCCGCGGCCGCAATGGCCACCGCCCAGCGCAGCGCGTCCTGCGCCACCCGGCCGAGCAGCCAGACGCCAACCGGCGCGGTGGCCATCGCCGCACCCGCGAGCAGCAGAACTTCGCGCCGGTCCGCCGCCCGCACGGCCCCCGGCACGATCAGCGGCCAGGTCAACATGCCCGAAACCGTCATCACCGCCACCGCCACCGGCATCGGCAGCACCCCCGCCGCCACCGGCATCACGATCAGCGCGGTGCCGAAGCCGGTGAAGCCGCGCACCACCCCGGCGGCGGCAAAGGCAAGCGCGAGCCAGGCCAGCCCGGGCGTGGCCAGCACGCCCGCAAGCGTGTCAGGCATCCACATCCGCTGCTGCAAACTGCGTCCCCGCCCCGCCATCGGGCATCGACCAGTCGCGTTTCACCCCGAGGCGCAGCAGGATCGCCGAGGCCACGAAGATCGAGGAATAGGTGCCGATGATGACCCCGATGATCATCGCAAAGACGAAATTGCGGATCACGTCGCCGCCGAGCGCCACCAGCGCGAACAGCGCGAGCAGCGTGGTGAGCGAGGTCATGAAGGTGCGGCTCAGGGTCTCGTTGATCGACAGGTTGAGCACGTCTTTCAGGGCGAGTTTCTTGAACCGCCGCAGGTTTTCGCGCACCCGGTCGAAGACCACCACGGTATCGTTGAGCGAATAGCCGACGATGGTGAGCAGCGCCGCGATGATCGCGAGGTCGAAGCGGATCTGGAACACCGAAAACACCCCGATGGTGATCAGCACGTCATGCACCAGCGCTGCCACCGCGCCGAGCGAGAACTGCCATTCGAACCGCAGCCAGATATAGACCAGCACCGCGCCGATGGCCGCGAGCACCGAATAGACCGCGGTCATGATGAGCTCGCCCGAGACCTTGGGGCCGACGCTTTCCACCGAGGGGAAGGTGATCGCCGGGTCGAGCGCGGTGAGCGCGGCTTCGATCGCCTGGATGGTTTCGGGCGTGATCGCCTCGTCGCCGTCCTGGGCCTCGATACGGATCGAGGCCACATGCTGGTCGGCGGCGAAACTGGCGTCGAACACCTGGGTGATGGCGATGTCGCCGAGCCCCAGCGCGCTGAGCGCCTCGCGGTAGGCGCCCACATCGACGGCTTGGGTCGACTCGGTGCGGATCGTGGTGCCGCCGCGGAAGTCGATGCCGAAGTTGAGCCCCATGGTCAGGAAGGCCACGACGGACAGGGCCATCAGCAGGCCGGAAAACCCGAGCGTCAGCACCGCGCGCGAGAAGAAGTCGATCTTGGTCCCGGGGGGGACGAGTTTCAGGCGCATCTCAGACCTCGATCTGTTTGGGGTGGCGGCGTTCGAACCAGATCACGATCATCAGCCGGGTCAGGTAGATCGCGGCAAAGACGGAGGTGATGATGCCGAAGAACAGGGTGACGGCGAAGCCCTTCACCGGGCCGGACCCCATGATGAACAGGATCGCCGCGGTGATCACCGTGGTGATATTGGCGTCGATGATGGCGGAGAGCGCCTTTTCATAGCCGAGCTCGATGGCGCGGGCGGGGCCGCGGCCGGCGGCGAGCTCTTCGCGGATGCGTTCGAACACCAGCACATTGGCATCGACCGCCATGCCGATGGTGAGCACGATCCCGGCGATGCCCGGCAGTGTCAACGTGGCGCCGATGGCCGAGAGCAGCCCGAAGACCATGCCGACATTGAGCACCAGCGCCACATTGGCGATCATGCCGAACCAGCCATAGGCCAGCGCCATGAACACCAGCACCGCGGCAAAGGCCACCAGCGAGGCCACCTTGCCGGCGGCGATCGAATCGGCGCCGAGTTCCGGGCCGATGGTGCGTTCTTCGAGGAAGGTCATTTCCGCCGGCAGCGCACCCGCGCGCAGCAGGATCGCCAGCTCGGTCGATTCCTCGACCGTGAAATTGCCGGTGATGATGCCCGAGCCCCCCGGGATCGCCTCGTTGATCCGCGGCGCCGAAATCACCTCGTCGTCGAGCACGATGGCGAAGGGCTGGCCCACATTGGCGCCGGTATACTCGCCGAATTTGCGCGCGCCGGAGACGTTGAACTGGAAATTCACCGCCGGACGGCCGTTGCGGTCGAAGGAGGGCTGAGCGTTGTTGAGCTCTTCGCCGGTGACCACCGGGGTCTGGTCGAGCACATAATAGACACCCTCTTCATCGAGCGCCGGCAGCAGTTCCTGACGTGCGGCAACGCGCGTGTTGGGGTCGGTGGTGCGGGTCACCACCGGCTGGAAGGTGAGCTGCGCGGTGGTGCCGATCAGCGCCTTCAGCTCGTCGGCCGAGCCAAGCCCGGGCACCTGAATCAGGATCCGGCGTTCGCCCTGACGGGTGATCGAGGGTTCGCGGGTGCCGACCTCGTCGACCCGGCGGCGGATGATCTCCAGCGATTGCTGGATGGAGCGGTCGTCGGTGGCGAGCTTCTCGGCCTCCGACAGCTGCACGGTGATCACGTCGCCCTCGCCTGCGACCTCGATATCCTTGGAGCCGATCCCGGTGAGCGAGACCACATTGGTCGCGAGCCCCTTCACCGCCTCGAGCGCCGCGGGCATGGCCCCGGGGTTTTCGATGCGCACCTGCAACAGGCCCTCGGGGGCGTCGATCCGGCGGATCGCGCCGACCTCGCCGCGTTTGGCGCGCAGCACGTCGCGCACCTCGGGCCAGAGCGCGTCCATCCGGTGGGCATAGACGTCTTCCACATGGACCTCGGCCAGCAGCTGCGCGCCACCGCGCAGATCGAGCCCGAGGTTCACGATCGTGTTCGGCAGCCAGCCGGGCCAGGCGGCCAGCGCCGCCGTGCGGTCGGGGGTGGACCCGAGCGTTTCGATCTCGGCGGCGGCGCGGTTATGGGCGTCCACCCGCTCGTAGAACAGGTTCGGCGCGGCGAAGATCAGCCCGAGCGCCACCAGCCCGAGCACCAGAATCCGCCGCCAAAGGGGGTATTGCAGCATGAAAGCCTCCCGGGAGGTCAGAGTTGCGAGGATCAGCCCTCGGCCGGTTCGGTCTTCGACAGGACCTGCGAAATCGCCGACTTGACGAAATGCACTTTCACGCCCTGGGCGATCTCGACCTCGATTTCGCCATCGTCGCGGACCTTGGTCACCTTGCCGACGATCCCGCCCGAGGTCAGCACCTTGTCGCCCCGGCGCAGCGCGTTGCGCATCGCTTCGTCTTCCTTCAGCTTCTTCTGCTGCGGACGGATGAGGAAGAACCACATGATCCCGAACACCAGAAGCATCGGGATCAGCATGGAGTTGAGCACCCCGGCGGTCGGGGCGGCGCCCTGGGCATAGGCGGGCGAGACGATCATGAGCGGTTGTCCTTTGGCTGCGGGGGAGGCCCCCGGAAAATCTGCGGAAGGCGGTGCCCCCGGGAATTGGCGCGCACCCTATATGGGGGCCCTGGGGTTGGCAAGCAATGGACGGCGGTGTTTGATGGGCGGGGCGGAGCGGAGCGGGGCGGGTGGCGGGCGACGGGAGAACCGGATGAGCGAAAACGGCGAGAGAGCGGGCCGGGTGACGCGGCGCTGGCAGGGGCTGGTGGCATGGGTCGGCCTGCCGATGGCGATCACCGCGACAGTCCTTGGCCTTGTCTTCGCCATCATCGCTATAGGCCTGCTCGCCGCCTTTGCCCTTGCCCTCCTCAAGGCGATTGGCGCCGGCACCGAGCTGGAAGGCGACGCGATCCGCAACACCGGCCTTGCGCTGGTGGCTGTCGTCAGCGCCCCCTTCGTTGTCTGGCGCAGCATCGTCGCCGACCGGCAGGCAAGAATCGCCGATGCGGCACTGTTCAATGAAAAGATCCACGCCGCCTCCAACGATCTGCATGCGGTCCGCGAAATCACCCGTGGCGAGACAAACACCCCCGAAGCCGACGTGAAAAACATCCGCGAAGACGACGTGACCCGGCGCAACACCGCCATCGACCGGCTCGAATCCCTCGCCAAAGAACGCCCCGAAGAAGCCCCGCGTATTGGACGGATGCTTTCCGTCTACCTGCGGGAGTTGAGCCGGGAACATCCCCCGCAAGAGCCGCCGGAAGGGGCTTCGCCCGAGGATTTGCTCGAATGGGCAGGCGGTCTGGAGCCCGTCCGCTCCGACATGCAGCAGGCCGCCCAGAGCATTGGCCGCCTGCTTACCATTGACGGGATGACCACAGAACGGCTCGGCATTGACCTCTCAGAGATCAACATGCAGGGTTTTCACCTCGAAAACGCGGGGTTGCGCGGGGCGAACCTTGCAGGCGCGCAGCTGGAGGGGGCAAGGCTCTGTGAAGCGGATCTGGGCGGGGCGGATCTCACCGTTGCGCAGTTGCAAGGGGCCGACCTCAATCGCGCGCAGTTGCAAGGGGCCGACCTCAAACGCGCGCAATTGCAAGGGGCCGACCTCATTCGCGCGCAGTTGCGGGGGGCAAGACTCGAAGGTGCGCAATTGCACGGAGCCGCCCTCGTTGGCGCGCAGTTGCGCGGGGCACGCATCGTCCGTGCGCAATTGCACGGGGCTGACCTCAATGGCGCGCAGTTGCAGGATGCGATTCTTTACAACGCGCGTTTCAATCAACACACCATTTTCTTAAACGCCGACACATCCCGCGCCGCTCTCGGAAACGTCGTCCTGACCGACACCAACATCACCAACGACCAGACCCAGTCGATGTTCGGCGACGGCTCGGTGACCCTGCCTGACACCATTCCAGCGCCAGAACACTGGCCATGCAAAAAGCTCAAATTGCCGTCTTTCTTGAGGGAATGGCGCCGCTACCAACAAAACCCCGCCGCCTACATCCCCCCACAGAACCGCCCCGGCACGGTTTGACCTTCCCCCGGCGCGGCAAATCCGCCATACCGCCGGAAATCCCCCGTGACAGCCCGAGGACGACCCCATGCACGACATCCGCACCATCCGCGAGAACCCGGAACGTTTCGACGCCGCCATGGCGCGGCGGGGGCTCTCTGGCGTGTCGGCCGAGGTGCTGGGGCTCGATGCCGCGCGCCGCGCCGCGATCACCGCCGCCGAGACCGCGCAGGCCGAGGCCAAACGGGCCGCCAAGGAGGTGGGCGCCGCCAAGGCGAAGGGTGACGAGGCCGAGTTCGAACGCCTCCGCGCGCTGGTGGCGCAATCCAAGGCCGAGGTGGCGCGGCTCAACGACGAGGCAAAGGCGCAGGATGCCGCCCTGCACAAGCTGCTGATGGAGCTGCCCAACATCATGGCCGAAGATGTGCCCGACGGCGCCGACGAGGCCGACAATGTGGAGATCAGACGCTGGGGCACACCGCGCGTCTTCGGCTTCACCCCGAAGGAACATTATGAGCTTGCCGCCACCCGCGACGGGCTGAATTTCGAACTCGCCGCAAAGCTCTCCGGTTCCCGCTTCGCGGTGCTGACCGGCGCGGTGGCGCGCGTCCACCGGGCGCTGGCGCAATTCATGCTCGACACCCATGTGACCGAAAACGGCCTCACCGAGGCGATCACCCCGGTGCTGGTGCGTGAAGAGATGATGCTCGGCACCGGGCAGCTGCCGAAATTCGGCGAGGACAGCTATCAGACCCGCGAAGGCTGGTGGCTGATCCCCACCGCCGAAGTCACGCTCACCAATTTCGTCAACAGCGCGGTGCTCGACGGGGCCGATCTGCCACTGCGCTATGTCGCCCATACCCAGTGTTTCCGCTCCGAGGCCGGGTCGGCCGGCAAGGACACCGCGGGGATGCTGCGGCAGCACCAGTTCGAGAAGGTCGAGATGGTGTCGATCACCCGGCCGGAGGATTCAGAGGCCGAACTCGCGGCGATGACGGCGCGCGCCGAAGGCATCCTCGAACGCCTCGGCCTGCCCTATCGCACGGTGGTGCTGTGTTCCGGCGACACCGGCTTCGGGGCGCGGCGCACCCATGACATCGAGGTCTGGCTGCCGGGGCAGGATTGCTACCGCGAGATCTCGTCGGTTTCGACCACCGGCGCCTTCCAGGCCCGCCGGATGAACGCCCGCTTCCGTCCGGAGCCCGGCGCAAAGCCCGAGTTCGTCCACACGCTCAACGGCTCCGGCCTCGCGGTCGGCCGTTGTCTGATTGCGGTGCTGGAGAATGGTCAGGAGGAAGACGGCTCGGTGACCCTGCCGCAGGCGCTGCACCCCTGGCTCGGCGGCAAGAGCCGGATCACCGCCGAGGGTGTGCTGGCCTGAGGTTTCGGGGCCCGGGTCGCGGGGTGTGAGCCTGTGCCCCCCGGTGGCGTGCCGGAACCAACCCTTACAGCACTTGCGGGTTTCGCTCGTGGGGTGTGAGCCTGCGCCCCCCCTGGGGTGGGTCGGGGGCTTCACAGCGGCTTCACGGCTTCGCCCTGTGCCTGCGGCGGGGCGGCTGTGCGGCCCTTCAGGGCTTCGCCCTGCGCCTGCGGCGGGCGGGGCCCAGCCCGAAAGCCCGCGACATGTGCGCCTGGGCGGGATAGCGCCGCCCCACAGGTCTGTCCGTTCACCTGCGCGAGAGCCCGGGCCGCCCCCCGCACGGCCCCTGTGGCTCACGCCCCGGGGCGATGTACCGCCATGCGGAGAAGCTTTGCCCCCAACAGCAGCCAGGGCAGACCATGCAGCGCCAGATCGAAAATGTCGATCGGGCGGCTCAACGTGCCGTCCCACAGCATCCTGAGCTTCTCCACCACATGCGGTTCCGGCGTAAAGGGCGCGAGGCCAAGCGTGGCGGCGATCAGTACCGCATAGCCGAGCGGAAACTGGTCGAGAAATTCGGCGATACGCGACATTGGGGGCCTCGGCGGGTTCTGCGACAGGGGTCCGGGGGGCAAGAGGGGTCCGGGGAGCATTCCCCGGGCCATTCCCGCCGGATCGTTTCTCAATTCAGGACAGCCCCGCTCAGGACAGCCCCGTTTCCGAACGGCTCATTTCCGAACAGCTTCCGATCCCCCCGGGAGAATGGCGCGGTTGACGGGACTCGAACCCGCGACCCCCGGCGTGACAGGCCGGTACTCTAACCAACTGAGCTACAACCGCGCGTGGCGGCGGTTTAGGCGAGGCGGACGGGGGCGTCAATGGGGAATTGCGGGGAAGTCTGCGAAGTCTGCCGGGCCGGGCGCCGGCGCGCGATCGCAGCCCGGCCACCACAAGGCGCCCCATGCAGGGAAAGCCCCGGAAAGGGACTCACCGGTGGGTTCACTGGCGATTATGCAACTCACATGTCCTGAAACATCCAAAGCAGCAGTGGCGCGGTTGACGGGACTCGAACCCGCGACCCCCGGCGTGACAGGCCGGTACTCTAACCAACTGAGCTACAACCGCCCGCTGCCCGGCGCATCAAGCGAGGCGCCGTGAGGCAGGGATTTAGGCCGCACCGGGCGGGGCGTCAAGCGGTTCCGTGTTGGCGGAGGGGATTTTTTCCGGCCGGCCCGCCGGGGAAAGCCCCTGGGAAAGCCCTTGGGAAAGCCCCTGCCCCGGGGGCAAGGCGCGGCACCAAAACGCTCGGCCAATCCGAACCGCACGCCCCCGCCCCCCGGGGGCAAAGCCCCGCCGCAGAGACACCCGCCAAAGCCGTTTCCGGGGCATGGCGGGTGGTTTCCGCCCGCCGGCTCCGGGCTCCGGGGTTCGCCTGCCCCGTGCGGACCCGCACAAATCCGCTCGATTCGGCCCCATCCACCGGCCAGCCCGCAGGGTTCCCACCCGGGGCCGGGCAGGCCGGCTGCCAGCGCCGGAAACCACCCATCCAATTGTGAAAAGACTCTTGTACAATTCACACCGAATCCTGCTATAAACTCGTAGGCGGAAACAATGCCCCGAAAGAATCGGAAAAATGCAAGCCCGGCGCTTGCACCGAACGCACAGACCCATGATCAGTGCGGCAGAGGGTAGGTGTTCACATTTGGCAGGGGAAGAGGAACAGGGGTGTTTACAAGACGGAACCTGATCGCCGGATCGGGCGCGGCGCTGGCTGTTGGCGGGCTGATGCCCGGTGCGAGCCTGGCTGCCTCCTCGGTCGCAATGCCGGAAGAGATCGCGGGCGACCGCCTCGCCACGGTCAAGGCAGGGCCCGCACGCGGCAACCTCGTGGCGATGACCTTCGATGACGGGCCGCATCCGTCGCTGACGCCGAAACTGCTCGACATGCTGAAGGAACGCCGCATCCGGGCGACCTTCTATCTGATCGGCCGCAACGCCCAGCGCTACCCGGACATCGTGAAGCGCATGGTCGATGAGGGGCATGAGGTCGGCAACCATTCGTGGAGCCATCCGTTCCTGTCGCGTCTGGGCAAGAAAGGTGTCTTCCGCGAACTCGACCGCACGGCGGATGCCGTCTACAAAGCAGTGCAGCGGATCCCCACGACGATGCGCCCGCCCTACGGGGCGCTGACCGCCAACCAGGCCGTGACCGTCGCAAAGGAACGCGACATGCCGGCCATCCTGTGGTCGGTCGACCCGGAAGACTGGCGCCGCCCGGGCTCCGGTGTGGTCGCCCGGCGGATCGTCAACCGCTCGCGCCCGGGGTCGATCATCCTCAGCCACGACATCCATTCGCCCACCATCCGCGCCATGCCTTCGGCGCTGGACGGGCTGGCCGACCGCGGCTTCCGGTTCGCCACCGTGTCGATGATCCTCGGCCGGCGCGACTGGTCGAAACTGCGCTGGCGCCTGCCGCAGGTGGCCGAAGCCGGGTGAGGCCCGGCAGCGACCCGCCGCCCGCAGCTTTTGGGACGCCCGCAACAGGGCGTCCGGCGTGATCTGCAACACAAGCATCGGAAGTCGCGGAAATCACCGGAATGCTGGTTTACGGACAGAATCCTGACAGGGATTTGCCGGTTTCCGCGTTAACAACGGGTTAACGCTGCCCGGCCGCGTCGCACCGGGATACGGCAATCCATTGTTATGAAATGCAAAAACGGGTTTCCATTAGTCCGGTATTCCGGACTAATGGATTTGCCGACGGACGTTTGCGCATCCGCTTGTTGCCTTGCCGGCCTCACCGGTTCGGCCAGTCTCATGAGACGGTCTCATGAAAAGCGACCGCGCAATCACGCTGCTGGCCGGTTGCTCCGGGGCACGGCCCACATCGCCCCCGCCTTCCGCAACGCCTATGGTCCGATGCGCGACTTGTGGATTCTGCGCCGGAACATGGCGGGCAACGAGGGCCTCGCCCTCCCCCGGGCATCTTCCATGTGAGCGAAGCGGTTGCCAGCCGCCCTGTTCCTGCCTGACCGAATGGCTGTTCCTGTTTCCGGGCTTTCGCCCGGACAACCAGGGAATTCCGGCTCATGCAGCTTTCCCGAACCAGAACGCCGTCTGGTTCGCGCGGGCACCGGAAGAGCGGCGCGAACCCTGTGCCCGGAGCACGGCAGACCAGCTGTCACGCGAAATCATCTATAGCGTTATGCGAAATACCTGATACAGAGAGCATCACCTGACGCGCCCGAAATCTCTGATTTCAGGCAGCGTGAAGTGAGTCAGGTTTTCGCATGACGCTATAAGTTCGCAGAACCGGGTCACACTTCGCAAATACGGCCCCGGTAGCCGATAAGCACAACAAAACCAGCGAGTTAGATGGTGGGTGATGAGGGACTCGAACCCCCGACATCTTCGGTGTAAACGAAGCGCTCTACCAGCTGAGCTAATCACCCGTGCCGCTGGCCATAGCGCCTGAAGCCGGGGAGATGCAAGAGCAACCCGCTCCCGAAGCCTGCCCTTTGCCTCATTGCGGCCTTCAGGGCGCAGCCTGACGCGCGCACCTCCCGGCCCTGCCCCGGCGCCACCCCCAAGCGGCACCCCCGCCGGAGCGGCCCCTACCCCCGGGGCCTGCCCTTTGCCCGGTCGATATGCTTGCGCAACCGTGACGGCGCGCCCCAGTTCTTCTTGTCCTTGAACGGGTTCTTCTCGGCCTGGGAGCGGATGAACAGCCGGATCGGGGTGCCGGGCATGTCGAACGCGTCGCGCAGGCCGTTCACCAGATAACGGCTGTAGCTGTCCGGCAGCTTGTCCGGATGCGAGCACATGGCAACGAAGGCGGGCGGGCGGGTCTTCACCTGCGTCATGTAGCGCAGGCGGATGCGGCGGCCGCCGGGAGCGGGGGGCGGATGCGCGGCGATCATGCCGTCGAGCCAGCGGTTCAGCCGCGCGGTGGAAACCCTTGTATTCCATACCCGATGCGCCTTCAGCACCGCCCCGTGCAGCCGGTCGAGCCCACGGCCCGTCTTTGCCGAAATCGTCACCAGCGGTGCACCGCTCAGCTGCGGCAACAGCCGGTCGAAGGCTTCCTTGAGTTCGGCGAGCTTTTCCTGACGATGACGCTCGGCATCCCATTTGTTGACCGCGATCACCACCGCCCGGCCCTCGCGTTCGGCGAGATCGGCGATGCGCAGATCCTGACTTTCGAAGGGGATCGCCGCATCGAGCAGGACCACCACCACCTCAGCGAATTTCACCGCCCGGAGCCCGTCGGCCACCGAGAGCTTTTCGAGCTTTTCATTGACCTTCGCCTTGCGGCGCATGCCGGCAGTGTCGAAGATCCGGGTCGGCGTGCCCTGCCAGTCGAAACCGAGCGAGATCGCGTCGCGGGTGATGCCCGCTTCGGGGCCGGTGAGCAGGCGGTCTTCGCCGATCAGCGCGTTGACGAGGGTGGATTTGCCGGCATTGGGGCGTCCGACCACGGCCACCTGAAGCGGACGGGCCTCGGTCGGGGTCCAGTCCGGGGGGGCGGCGGCCTCGGTGGTCTCGCCAGCCTCATCTCCGGTATCCTCGGGCCCCTCATCGAGGGCCAGATTGACCACCGGTTCGGCGGCAGCCACCACCTCGGCCTTTGCCGCCGCAGCCTCCGCCAGCGGCGCCAGCGCCGCGGCCAACTCGCCGAGGCCCTCGCCATGCTCGGCCGACATGCGGATCGGCTCGCCGAGCCCCAGCGACCAGGCTTCCATCAGCCCCGCCTCGCCGGCCGTGCCCTCGGCCTTGTTGGCGGCAAGGATCACATGGGCGTTGCGTTTGCGCAGAATGCCGGCGAAGACCTCGTCGGCCGGCAGCACGCCCGCACGGGCGTCGACGATGAACAGGCAGGCATCGGCCATCTCCACCGCGCGTTCGGTGAGCTTGCGCATCCGCCCTTCCAGGCTGGTGTCGTCGGCCTCTTCGAGCCCGGCGGTGTCGATCGCGGTGAACCGCAGCGGCCCCAGCCGGGCCTTGCCCTCGCGCAGATCGCGGGTGACGCCGGGCTGGTCGTCGACCAGCGCGAGCTTGCGGCCGACCAGCCGGTTGAACAGGGTCGATTTGCCGACATTGGGCCGGCCGACGATGGCGAGGGTAAAGGTCATGGTGGGTCCTCGGGGGCGGTTCCCCGGGAGCTTTCTCGGGGGCTTTCTCGGGAGAAGTCAGGCGCGGGGTTACACCCAAAGGCGCGCCGCTTCAACTCACCCGCGGCGGCTGACATGGCCGCAGGGCCACGACGCCCAAGTCACCGCGAGAAAAGCACCGGGCCCGCGCCGGATCAGCGCTTCCGCCGGCCTATTGCAGCCCGACCAGATTGCCCTTCGTGGTCATCAGCATCATCATGCCACCGACCACGATCGGACGGCTGGCCGCCCCCGCGGGCAGTGCCACCGCGCCGGTGAAGGCGCCGTCGGCCGGGTTGAAGCTGCGCAGATAGCCGTCGCCCGAGGCGACCCAGAGCCGGCCACCGGCGAGCAGCGGACCATAGGACGGATAGATCGTCTTCCAGCGGCGCGGCTTGTCATATCTGGTATAGCGCGGCAGCGCCACCTCCCAGATCTTGGCGCCGTCGCTGGCCGACAGCCGCACCAGCTTCGCCTGATCGGTGACGAAATAGACCGAACCCCCGGCGACCGTCATCATGCCCTGCGCGCCCTCGTCGGCGGTCCAGCGGATCTTGCCGTCCTGAAGGCCCACCGCCACCGCGCGTCCGGCGGAGGTGGCGGCATAGATCGTGCCGCCCTTGATGACCGGTTCGCCGGTGAAGCCGCGCATCACCGCCCGCGCATGGCCATCGCGGCCACCGGCGACGCGCGCCACCCAGCGGATGTCGCCGGAGCCGATGTCGATGCCGAGGATCGAGCGGTTGGCGAGCGGATAGACCACCACATTGCCCGAAACCGCCGGGGCGGCCACGCCGGAAGAGCCGTGTTGCGTCGGCACGCCGGCCTTGCGCCAGGCGATCCGGCCGTTGGCGGTCTCGACCGCATAGGCGATGGAATTGGCGGTGGTGACGAAGACCTTGCCACCGGCGACGGTCGGCGCGCCGTTGACCGCGGCCTCGAATTTCTGCCGCCACCGGATACCGCCGCTGGCGACGTCAAGCGCCACCAGCTCGCCGAAACCGGTGGTGGCATAGAGCGTGTTGCCCGACAGCGCCATGCCGCCGCCCGAGGCCCCGGGACGTTCGCCCGGCAGGGTGAGGTCGGCGCGCCACAGCGCCGCACCGCCGATTGCGTGGGCGGTCACGGCGCCGGAACTGTCCATGGTGAAGACCCGGGCCCCGTCGGAGACCGGCTCCGCGGCGATGCGGTACTTGCGGCTGTTGCCGGTGCCCGCCTTCGCGGCCCAGACCACCGCGGGCGCGGCGGAGAAGGCGGCGTGCGGCAGATCGTGGGCGATGTTGCCGCCGCGATGGGTCCAGCTGGCCACGCTGCGGGCCGCACCGAGCCCGGCCGGACGCGACAGGTTTTCGAACCGCGCGTTGTCCGCCGCCGCGCGCCGGGCCGCCGCCGCCGCGGCAGCGGGGTCGGAGGCATCATAGCCCGGGCTGTAGGGATCTTCGCGCAGGCCGTCGAAAATCACCTCGGGCGTCGAGCACCCCGCCGCCAGAAGTCCAAGGGTCGAAACCAGAACCAGGTTCCGCATCGCGCCGAAAGCTTTCACGTGCCTATCCCCCAAGCCGCCCGTTACGGGCAATTTCCACAGGTCATTTGTGCCCAGATGCGCCCGCATGCACCGTTCAGGCCCCGTCATTCCGCGGCGCCATCCGTGGCTTCTCCGTCACCCAGGCCGCCACCAAGTGCCACAATCACCTGTTGCGCCCGCTGGCGCAAGGCCCCCGATGCCTCGTTGTCGTCCAGAAGCGCCATCAGCCGGGCCAGCGCCGCCTCTGTCCGGCCAAGCTCGACTTCGGCCAGGGCGATCTGCTCTTCGGCCAGCACCCGGAACGGCGCCCCGGGCGCGGTCAGCGCGGAAAGCGCGCTCACGCGCTCTTCGGCGCTCATCTGCTCCGGCAGCAGCGCGCGTTTGAGCACCGCAAGGTCGCGGTAGAGCGCGGGCATTTGCGGATCGGCGGCTATGGCGTCAAGCCTGCCGGCGGCGGCGGCCGGATCGTCCGGCATCTCGCCCGCCGCGATCAGCCCGATCACCGATGCGAGCTCGCCGTCCGCTTCGATTTCGTCCAGGGCGGCCAGCCGGCCGGCGGCGCTGTCGCGGGTGGCCGCAGCAAGGATCGCGTCGCCCGTGGCCTCGGCGGCGGCGCGCTCACGCGCCTTCATCACCTCGTTGACCGAAGCCCCGCCGACCAGCAGCAGCACCCCGGCGATGCCGATCCAGCCGTATTTGCGCAGAGCCTTGTAGAGCTTGTCGCGGCGAACCTCTTCGGTCACCTCGTCGATGAAGCTTTCGTTGTTCGACATATGCGCGGGCCTCTTGCTGCAATCGCCCCTGTTTAACCGCAACGCCCGAAGCTTGCCAAGGGGCGGTGCACCGGCATGCCCGCGCCGGACACGGCGCACCACCGCCCGCGGGCCCCGGCCCGGCCGCTCCGGCTTGCCGGCGGGCGGATTTATGCCTATCTGCGAAAGGTGGCACCGGCACGCGGAGCGAAGCGGGGAAGAAGGATGCGGATTTTTTCGATTGTCACCGCAATTGCGACTGTCGCGGTTCTGTTCCTTGTATTGTTTCAGCGCGACAGAGTGCTGGAGCTGGCCGGAACCGGCCCCGGAGCGGACCAGGCGCCGGCGCAGCAAGCGCCGCAGGCGGCGCCGGTGAGCCCTGCCGCCACCGGCAGCCACGCGCCGGTCGCGGTGGTGGCCGCCGAAAGCCGTGCCCGCGAGATCGACAGCGCCGTGGTGCTGCGCGGCCGCACCGAAGCCGCGCGGGTTCTGCAACTGATGGCCGAGACCGGCGGCAAGGTGGTGAGCGAACCGCGCCTCAAGGGCAGCCCGGTGACGGCGGGCGATGTGCTCTGCGAGATCGACATCGGCACCCGCGAAGCCAAGCTGGCCGAAGCCCGCGCCCGCCTTGCGGAGGCGGAAGCGGCGCTGCCCACCGCCGCCGCCCGGGTGACCGAGGCCGAAGCGGCACTGGCGAGCGCCGAGCTTGATCTCAACAATGCCGAGACCCTCGCCGAAGGCGGCTATGCCGCCCAGACCCGGGTGCTCGCCGCCCGCGCCGGGCTGGAGAGCGGGCATGCCGCGGTGAGTTCCGCGAAGGCGGGCAAGGCTTCTGCCGCCGCCGCCGTGGAAGCCGCCCGCGCCGCCGTCGCCGCCATCGAGCGCGACATGGCCAACACCCGCGTCACCGCCCCGTTCGATGGCGTGCTGGAGAGCGACACCGCCGAGCTTGGCAGCCTGCTCGGCCCCGGCGGGCTCTGCGCCACCGTCATCGACCTCGACCCGATCCGGCTGGTGGGCTTCGTTTCCGAGGTCGATGTCGACCGGGTGGCCCCCGGCGCAGAGGTCGGCGCCCGGCTCGCGTCGGGGCGCGAGGTGACCGGTCAGGTCACCTTTCTGTCGCGCTCCGCCGACCCCGCCACCCGCACCTTCCGGGTAGAGGCCGAAATCCCCAACCCCGGCCTTGCGATTCGCGACGGCCAGACCGCCGAAATCCTGATCCGCTCCGCCGGCCGCATGGCGCATCTCCTGCCGCAATCTGCGCTCACCCTCGACGACACGGGCAATCTCGGGGTGCGCATCGTCGCCCCCGCGCCGGAAGGCGCAACGGAAAAGCCAGCGCCGGAAGGCGCAAAGGGAAAGCCAGCGCCGGGAGGCGCAACAGAAAAGCCCGCGCCGGGAGGCGCCAGGGGCGAAACTGTGCCGGAAGGCGCAACGGAAAAGCCGTCGCCTGAGGGTGCCACGGGCGAAATCGCCCGTTTCGCCCCGGTGGAAATGCTGCGCGACACGCCCGAAGGGGTCTGGGTGTCGGGCCTGCCCGACAGCGTGCGGGTGATCGTCACCGGCCAGGATTACGTCAATGACGGCGTGCCCATCCGGGTCACCATGCAGGAGCCGGGACGATGAGCCATATCGTCGACATCGCCGCCCGGCAGGTGCGGATGGTGCTCGCCATCATCGTGCTGTCGGTCATTGCCGGGGTGTCGGCCTATATCGGCCTGCCGAAGGAAGGCGAGCCCGATATCGAAATCCCGATGCTGTTCGTCTCGGTGCCCTTCCCCGGCATCTCGGCCGAAGATTCCGAACAGCTCCTGGTGCAGCCGATGGAGACCGAGCTTTCGGATCTCGACGGGCTCAAGAAAATCGCCGGCACGGCGGCCGAGAACTACGCCGGCGTGCTGCTGGAATTCGAATTCGGCTGGGACCGCACCAAGGTCATGGCAGATGTGCGCGACGCGATGAACCGCGCCGAAAGCGCCTTTCCCGCGGGGGCCGACAAATACACGATCAACGAGATCAACTTTTCCGAATTTCCCATCGTCGTGGTGAACCTCTCCGGCAACGCCCCGGAACGCAGCCTGGTGCGCCTTGCCCGCGAATTGCAGGACGAGATCGAGGGGATCGAAGCGGTGCTGGACGCGCAGCTCACCGGCTACCGCGACGAGATGCTCGAAGTGGTGATCGACCCGCTCCGGCTCGAAGCCTACAACGTGACCGCCGCCGAACTGATCGGCGTGGTGACACAGAACAACAAGCTGATCGCCGCCGGCGAGGTGCGCACCGCCACCGGCGCCAATGCGATCAAGATCCCGTCTTCGTTCAACGAGGTGGCCGATGTCTACGCCCTGCCGGTCAAGGTCAACGGCGATTCGGTGGTCACGCTGGGCGATCTCGCCGACATCCGCCTGACCTTCGAGGACCGCACCGGCACCGCGCGGTTCAACGGTGAAACCACGGTCGCGCTCCAGGTGGTCAAGCGCAAGGGCTACAACATCATCAACACCGTCGAGGAGGTGCGCCGCGCGGTGGAGCGTGTGGAGGCGACCTGGCCCGAAGGCTTGCGCAGCGCCGTGGAGGTGCGGCTGTCCAACGACAATTCCTACCGCGTGGGGTCGATGGTCACCCAGCTCGAAAGCTCGGTGATCACCGCCATTTCGCTGGTGATGATCGTGGTGCTCGCCGCTCTGGGGATGCGCTCGGCACTGCTGGTGGGCTTTGCGATCCCGACGAGCTTCATGCTCACCTTCGCGCTGTTTGCGGGCATCGGCTATGCGGTGTCCAACATCGTCATGTTCGGCCTGATCCTCGCCGTCGGCATGCTGGTCGACGGCGCCATCGTGGTGGTGGAATTCGCCGACAAGAAGATCCGCGAGGGGGTCGAGCCGATGCAGGCCTATGTGGCCGCCGCCAAACGGGTGTTCTGGCCGATCGCCTCCTCGACCGCCACCACGCTGAGCGCCTTTCTGCCGATGCTGTTCTGGCCCGGGGTGCCGGGCGAGTTCATGGCGATGCTGCCGAGGACGCTGATCTTCGTGCTGTGTTCGTCCTTCGTCGTGGCGCTGGTGTTCCTGCCGGTGGTCGGCGGCATCGCCGCGCGCTTCACCTACGGGCTCGACCACGCCTCCGAGCGCCTGCGCGTGCTGCCCTGGCTGCTGCGCGCGGCCCTCATGCTCGCCGCCGCCTGGGGCACCTTTGCCGGGGCGATGCAGCTGATCAACCCCGGCTATCTCGGCATCGGGCGCGCCCTCGGGCCGGAACTCGGCTGGCTGGCCTCGCTGCTGGGCGCGCTGATCTTCCTCGCCTCGGCCGCGCTCACCACGCTGTTCATGGATTCGCTCAAGATCCGCCGGGCCCCGAAAAAGGTGCAGGCCGGATACCGCCGCAAGCCTTTCGGGCTGTTCACCGCCTTCATCGCCGGCAACCCGGTGATGCCGCTGGTCACCGCCCTGGGCGTGGTCGGGCTGGTGGTTGCCACCTTCGGCTATTACGGCAAGAACAATTACGGCACCCAGTTTTTCGCCGAGGTCGATCCGCATAACCTGATCGTCTACGTCCAGGCCCGCGGCAACCTCTCGCTCGAAGAGAAAGACGCCATGGTGCGCTCGGTCGAAGAGGTGGTGCTTGCCACAAAGGGCGTGCGCAGCGCCTTCGCCTTTGCCGGCAGGGGCGGGCTCAACCAGATGACCGGCGGCGCCAGCGCGCCCGACGACCAGATCGGCCAGGTGCAGGTCGAGATCGCCACCTTCGAAGACCGTCCCGTGACCACCGAAGAGATCCTGCTGTTCGGCTTCATCCCCTTCGAGAAGAAGATCGTCGACAACGAATATTCCGGCTTACGGGTGGTCGAGGTGCTCAAGGAACGGCTGGCCGAAATCCCCGGCATCCGCACCGGGGTGCTGGAAATGGCCGGCGGACCGGGCTCTTCGAAACCGGTGCATCTGCGCCTGTCCGGCAACGACTGGGGGCCGCTCACCGAGGCCGCGGAGATCGTCCGGGCGAAGTTCGAATCCACCCCGGGGCTGATCGAGATCGAAGACAGCCTGCCGCTTCCCGGCATCGACTGGCAGCTTGATGTCGATGTCGAGGCCGCCGGGCGCTACGGCACCAACGTGGCCACCGTCGGCGGCATGGTGCAGCTGGTCACCACCGGCATCCTGCTCGACACGATGCGGGTCGAAAGCTCCGACGAGGAGATCGAGATCCGCGTCCGCCTGCCCGAAAAGGACCGGCTGCTGTCGACCCTCGACACGCTGAAACTGCGCACCCCGGCGGGGCTGGTGCCGCTGTCCAATTTCGTCACCCGCAAACCGGTGCCGACGCTGGCCCAGATCGAAAGGGTGGACCAGGCGCGGGTGTTCAACGTCAAGGCCAATGTGGCCGACGACCTCGTGCGGCTTGTTCCCGAGGGTGGCGGCGACAGCCTGATGGTGACGGAGGCCGAGGCCGAGGCCCGCATCGCCGCCGATGGCGAAGACGCCTGGACCCGCATTCCGGTGACCCCGACCGAACGCATCGCGCTGCTGACCGACTGGCTCGACACCGACCCGCTGCCGCACGGCATCCGCTGGGAATGGACCGGCGAAACCGCCGACCAGAACGAGAGCCAGAGCTTCCTGATCACCGCTTTCACCGGCGCGCTGTTTCTGATGTTCCTGATCCTGCTGGCGCAGTTCAACTCGTTTTACAACGCGGTGCTGGTGCTGCTCGCGGTGATGCTGTCGACCGCCGGCGTGCTGGTGGGCATGCTGGTGATGCACCAGCCGTTCTCGATCATCATGACCGGGACGGGCGTGGTGGCGCTGGCGGGGATCGTGGTCAACAACAACATCGTGCTGATCGACACCTATCAGGAATATGCCCGCTACATGCCGCGGCTCGAAGCCATCGTGCGCACCGCCGAAGACCGTGTCCGCCCGGTGCTGCTGACCACCATCACCACCATGGCGGGGCTGGCGCCGATGATGTTCGGCCTGTCGCTCGACTTCATCGGCGGCGGCTATTCGCTCGGCGCGCCGACCGCGCTGTGGTGGAAACAGCTCGCCACCGCGGTGGTCTTCGGCCTCGGCATCGCCACCGCGCTGACGCTGGTGTTCACCCCGGCGATGCTGGCGCTCAGGGTCTGGCTCTCGACCGGCGCCTACCGCTCGGTCCGGCTGATGCAGTCGCTGACGCTGGGGCGCGGCTCGCAGGCGGCGCGCGACCGGGTGCTGAAACGCACCGCCCGGCACACGAAGCTCGGCGACATGATCTGGGACGACGGCCGCGACACAGCCCCCGCCGAAGCCGGCGGCACTGACCCGGACGACACCGCCAGCGACGCGCTGCTGCGCGAAAGCGGGCTGGTGTTCGACACCCCCGATGCGCCGCGCTCTGCCCCGCAAGACCGCGCGGAAACCCCGGAAGCTCCTGAAGCTCCGGCCAAGCCGCTCAAGGCCGCCGAATAGCACCCGCTTTGGCCGGCCCACGGCAACGGCGGCAAATCCCGCGCCCGCCCCCGACCCGCGCCTGCGGGCCTGCGGGCCTGCGGGCCAGAGGTTCCGTACCCTGGCCGCGCCTGGTCGCGCCTGGCACGGCGGCGGCGGAACGGACCCTGCCATCATGTCCGCTTGACCCTCCGCAGCCCCCGCGCTAGCCCGGCCCCATGAAAAAATTCCTGATCCTCCAGCTTCGCCCCGAGACCGAAGCCGCCGACGACGAATTCCAGGCCTTTCTCGACAAGGGCGGGCTCACCCCCGACGCCGTTCACCGCATCCGCCTCGATCAGGAGCCCCTGCCCGACAAGCTCGACCTTGCCGCCCATGCCGGGGTGATCGTCGGCGGCGGGCCGGGCTGCGTCTCCGATCCGCAGGAGACCAAGGATCCGCTGGAACGGCGTATCGAGACCGAAATTCTCGGGCTGATGCCCGAAATCTGTGCCCGCGACATGCCCTATCTCGGCTGTTGCTACGGCATCGGCATTCTCGGCCACCACCTCGCCCCGGGGATCGTTTCCAAGGCGCGCTACAGCGAGCCGGTGGGGGCGACGCTGTGCACGGTCACCGAACAGGGCCGCACCGATCCGCTGCTCGAAGGCGTGCCCGGCCGTTTCAAGGCTTTCGTCGGCCACAAGGAAGCGGTGCAGGATCTGCCGCCGGGCACGGTGCATCTGCTCGCCTCCGCCCCGGCCCCCTACCAGATGTTGCGCTACGGCGAAAACGTCTATGCCACCCAGTTCCACCCCGAAGCCGATGCCGACGGGTTCGAGACCCGCATCCGCATCTATCGCCACAAGGGATACTTCCCGCCCGAAACGGCGGATGCGCTGATCGCGGAGGTCCGCCGCGAAGACGTGCGCTTCCCGGAAGTGATCCTGAGAAACTTCGTCGCCCGCTACAGCGGCTGAGCCCCCGGGAGAAGACCGGCCATGTCCATCGACAGCACCATCCGCAAGGCCGCACGGCTTGCGCAGGCGGGCGATACCGGCGCGGCGGAAACGCTGCTGCGCCAGGTGCTGGCCCGGAAGCCCGGCAACCGCCGCGCCCGACAGGGTCTGGCCGAGATCGCCCGCCAGCAGGCTGCGGGCGCCGGTGCCTCTACCGGCTCTCGCTCCGGTCCCGCGGGCCAGACCGCGCTGCCCCGCCCCGCACCGCCATCACGCGAATTGCAGGCGGCCGGGCGGCTCCTGCGGCACGGCGATCCTGCCGCCGCCGTCGCCGAAGCCCGGCGGCTGTCGCTGCTGTTCCCGGATTCGGCCGAGGTGTTCAACCTGCTCGGCACCGCCCTCGCCCGCGCCGGACGCCACGACGAAGCGGTCACCGCCTTCGCCCGTCTGGCCCGTCTCGCCCCGGAGTCCGCGCCCGCCCGCTTCAGCCACGCCAATGCGCTGGCCGGCGCCGGGCGTTTCGAAGAGGCGGCAAGGGTCGCCGGCGAGGTACTGAAGCTCGATCCCAAAGCCATTCCCGCGGCGCAGCTTCTGGGCTTCGCCGAGGCCCGGCTCGGCCGTTTCGACAAGGCCGAAGCCGCTTTCCGCAAGGTGATCCGCCTCGCCCCCGAACGCGCGCCGGGCCATGTGGGGCTCGGCAATGTGCTGGCGGCCACGCAGCGGCCCGACGCCGCGCTCAAGGCCTACCGCGCGGCCCATGCACGCGAGCCGGACAACCCCGACACCGCCAACAACATCGGCACCGCACTGGCCGCGCTGGGCCGCACCGAAGCGGCGGCGGAGGTGTTCGAAGAGGCGCTGGAGGCCCGGCCCGGACACCGGATCCTGCGCGCCAACCTCGCCCGGGCGCTGCTCGATCTGGAGCGGCCGGAAGAGGCGTTCGACCACATTGCCGCGGCGCTGAACCTCGGCGCGCCGGTGCGCGAACTGCTTGAGCTGAAGGCGCAATGCGAGGCCGCCCTGGGAGAGACGGCAGCCGCCGCCAGAACCCGCGCCGAAGCGGAGGCGCTGCCGGGCTGAGCCCCGGGCCGGCCGGATTGCACTCCCGGCGCCCCGCCCCGCCCGGGAAAGAGAGAGGACGACCATGACCAAGACCCCCAGACTCACGCTCAACGACGGCCACACCATCCCGCAATTGGGCTTCGGCATCTGGCATGTGCCACAGGAGATCACCGCCGACGCGGTTTCGGGCGCGCTGGGGCTTGGTTACCGGCTGATCGACGGCGCCTGGCTCTACGGCAACGAAGCCGGTCTCGGCGAAGGGCTGCGCCGCTCCGGCGTGCCGCGCGGCGAGGTGTTCATCACCACCAAGGTGTGGAACAGCGATCACGGCCGCGACCGGGCGCGCGCCTCGGTGATGCGTTCGCTCGAAACCATCGGGCTCGAGTGGCTCGATCTGGTGCTGATCCACTGGCCGGTGCCCGAACGGGGGCTTTATGTCGAGACCTGGGAAGCCTTCATCGAGCTGCGCGAAGAGGGGCTCGTGCGCTCGATCGGGGTATCGAATTTCAACGCCGACCACCTCGACGCGCTCATCTCCGCCACCGGTGTCGCGCCGGCGCTCAACCAGATCGAGCTGAACCCGGAGTTGCAGCAACCGCTGATGCGCGCCGCCGATGCCGCCCGTGGCATCGTCACCCAGGCCTGGACCCCGCTGGGCAAGGGCCGGTCCTTCGAAAAGGAACCGCTGCTGCGCGCCGCCGAGGCCCATGGCAAGAGCCCGGCCCAGGTGGTGCTGCGCTGGCAATTGCAGCTTGGCAACGCGGTGATTTCACGCTCGGTGAACCCGGTGCGGCAGGCCGAGAATATCGACATTTTCGATTTCGAACTGAGCGAGGCCGAAATGGCCGCCATCGCCACGCTCGACGTGGGCCTGCGCACCGGGCCCGACCCTTCGGTGTTCAAGCTCATCGGCTGACCCGACCCCCGGCCCCCTGCCGGCCCCGGCCCGTTACGGCCCGGGCCTTTGCCATTCCCCGGCCTCTTGCGGCCCGGGTTGCGGCCCGCCAGCGGCCCCGTGCAACCCGGCCTCTTGAAGCCCTGCCCGCCCCCGGCCCGTTGCAGCCCGCCGCCTCGCAGGCCGCCACGGCGCGCAGGCCCGGCGGGGTGGACGGCGAGGCAAAACAGGGGCCGCGGGCACGGTGCCGCCACGGAAATTGCGGTTGCGCGCGGGGAAACCCTCAGATTCTTGTCGACAATCCCCCCTCTCTCGGACGACCATTGCCACAAGCGGCCCGGCAGGGTCGCGCAAACCCGAACCGACCGAGGAGACAAGATCACATGTTCAGGAAATTCATCGGCACCGCCGTGGCCGCCGCCGCGCTCGCCTTCGCCGGCGCCGCGACGGCCCAGGACCAGCAGTTCATCTCGATCGGCACCGGCGGCGTCACCGGGGTCTATTACCCCACCGGCGGCGCCATCTGCCGTCTGGTGAACAAGAGCCGCAAGGAACACGGAATCCGCTGCGCCGTCGAATCCACCGGCGGCTCGGTCTACAACATCAACACCATCAAGGCCGGCGAGCTGGAATTCGGCGTCGCCCAGTCCGACTGGCTGTATCACGCCTATAACGGCACCTCGAAATTCGCCGACAACCCGTTCCCGGAAATCCGCGCGATGTTCTCGGTGCACCCGGAGCCCTTCACCCTGATCGTGCGCGCCGACAGCGGCATCGAGAAGTTCGAAGACCTCAAGGGCAAGCGGGTCAACGTCGGCAACCCGGGCTCCGGCCTGCGTGCCACCATGGAAGTGGCCATGGACGCCTTCGGCATGACCATGGACGACTTCGCCCTTGCCACCGAATACAAGGGCTCGGAGATGGCCAAGCAGATCTGCGACGACAATATCGACGCGATGGTCTACGCCATCGGCCACCCGGCCGCCGCCATCAAGGAAGCCGCCACCACCTGCGACGTGAAGCTGATCTCGGTGGTCGGCGCGCCGGTCGACAAGCTGATTGCCGACAATTCCTTCTACCGCGTCGCCACCATCCCCGGCGGCATGTACACCGGCACCGATGAAGACGTGACCACCTTCGGCGTCGGCGCGACCCTGGTGACCTCGGCCGACGTGCCGGAAGATGTGGCCTATGTGGTCGCCAAGGCGGTGATGTCGAACCTCGACGATTTCCGCAAGCTGCACCCGGCCTTCGCCAATCTCGACGCCGCCGAAATGGTGTCGGACGGGCTGTCGGCGCCGCTGCATCCGGGCGCCGAAAAGGCCTACAAGGAACTGGGCCTGATCGAATGACCGCCACCGGTCTTGCCTGAACGAATGACGCCAGCGCTCTGTCCGGGGCGCTGGCGTTCTTGCGAAAAGCGCCAATGAAAGAGCCGCGACAAAAACAGCAACAGCCGGAGCCGATCCGGGGACAGGGGGACAGATGACCGACCAGACCACGACCACATCCGCCGAAGACATGGTCTCCGAAGCCGATACCGGGGCGCGCGAGGCGGGCCCGGGCATATCCGCGCTGATCTTCTGGATCGCGATCCTGTGGTCGCTGTTCCAGCTCTATATCGCCTCCCGGGTGCCGGGCCTCATGGCCGAACTCACCGGGCTTTCGGTCTTCACCAATATCGTCGCCCAGGCCCGCTTCGTGCATCTCGCCTTCGCGCTCACGCTCGCGACGCTGGCCTTTCCGCTGTCCGGCGACCGCCACCGGGTGCCGTGGTACGACTGGCTGCTGCTCGCGGGCGGGCTTGTTGCCACGCTCTATCTCATCGTATTCCGGTTCCAGATCGCCGACCGGCCCGGCCTGTGGTCCACCTCCGACATCGTCATCAGCGCCATCGGCATGGTGGTGCTGCTGATTTCGGTCTACCGCGCTCTCGGGCTGCCGCTGGTGGTGATCGCCAGCCTGTTTCTGGCGCTGGCCTTCTTCGGCGGCCATTCCGAATGGATCCGCAACATCACCAATTTCGGCGGCGCCTCCTTCACCAAGGCGATGGGGCATTACTGGATGCAGACCGAGGGCGTGTTCGGGGTGGCGCTCGGGGTCTCGACCACGATGATCTTCCTGTTCGTGCTGTTCGGCGCGATGCTGGAAAAGGCCGGCGGCGGCGGCTGGTTCATCAAGGTGGCCATCGCGCTGCTCGGGGCGCTGCGCGGCGGTCCGGCCAAGGCGGCGGTGCTGTCGTCGATGATGACCGGGATGATCTCGGGCTCCTCCATCGCCAACACCGTCACCACCGGCACCTTCACCATTCCGCTGATGAAGAAGATCGGCTTCCGGCCCGAGAAGGCCGGCGCCGTCGAGGTGGCGTCGTCCACCAATGGCCAGCTGACCCCGCCGGTGATGGGCGCGGCGGCCTTCCTGATGGTGGAATATGTCAACATCCCCTATATCGAGGTGGTCAAACACGCCTTTCTGCCGGCGGTGATCTCCTACATCGCGCTGCTCTATATCGTGCATCTCGAAAGCCTGAAGCTCGGGCTGAAGGGGCTTGAGAAGCCCGGGCGCCGGATCGGCGTGGCGATGATTCTCGTGCTGTTCCTGACCGGCTTCCTCGCCATGGCGGCGATCACCTTCCTGCTGGTCGGCTTCCGTGCCCTGCTGGAACCCATGATGCCGGGGCAGACCATCTATGCCGCGCTGGTGCTGCTGGCGCTGGCCTATGTCGCCCTCGTCTGGCTGGCCTCGCGCTTCCCGGACGTGCAGATGGACGACCCCACGGCCCGGGCCGTCACCGCGCCGCGGCTCACGCCCACCTTCCTCGGCGGCGCCTATTTCGCGCTGCCGATCTTCGTGCTGGTGTGGAACCTGATGGTGCGCACCGAAACCCTCGACCGGCTGTCGCCCGCGCTGTCGGCCTTCTGGGCCACCATCGCGATGATCCTCGTGGCGCTCACCCACAAGCCGCTCAAGGCCTTCTTCCGCGGCGACCATGCGGGCAGGCGCAAATTCTCCGAAGGCTTCATGGATTTCGTCGCCGGGCTGGAAGGCGGGGCGCGCAACATGATCGGCATCGGGGTCGCCACCGGGGCGGCGGGGATCATCGTCGGCACCATTTCGCTGACCGGCGCGCATCAGATCATCGGTCAGGTGATCGAGACCGTGGCCGGCGGCAATCTGATGGTGCTTCTGGTGCTGGTGGCGGTGCTGTCGCTGATCCTCGGCATGGGGCTGCCGACCACCGCCAACTATATCGTCGTCTCCAGCCTGATGGCGCCGGTGATCGTCACCGTCGGCGCCCAGTCGGGGCTGATCGTGCCGCTGATCGCGGTGCATATGTTCGTGTTCTATTTCGGCATCCTCGCCGATGACACGCCCCCGGTGGGCCTCGCGGCCTATGCGGCGGCGGCGATCTCGCGCGGCGACCCGATCAGGACCGGCCTCGTCGGCTTCTCCTACGACATCCGCACCGCGCTTCTGCCCTTCATGTTCATCTTCAACACCGATCTTCTGCTGATCGACGTCGGCCCGGCAAAGGCGGTGATGGTGTTCTGCGTCGCGCTGGTGGCGATGCTGCTGTTCGCCGCCGCGACCCAGGGCTATTTCATCGCCAGAAGCCGCGGCTGGGAGACGGCGGTGATCCTGCTGATCGTCTTCACCCTGTTCCGCCCGGGGTTCTGGCTCGATCTGTGGCAGGACAAATATGTCGGCTACACCGGCCCCGCCGCCGTAACCGCCATCGGCGATCTGCCGGTGGGGGAAACCGCGCGGCTGATGGTGACCGGCCCGGATTACGACACCGGGCGGCCGCGCAGCACCACGCTGACCATCGGCGCCACCGAAGACGGCACCGGCGAAGAGCGGCTCGCCGCCTGGGGGCTCAACACTTTCGAGGAAGACGGGCTGACCACGCTCGAAGAACCCTTCCCCGGCACGCCCTATTTCGAGGCCATCGGCAACGAGTTCGACTTCTACGGCGACCGGCCGGTGCTGATCGAGGCCGTCTTCATCGAGACCGAACGGCCGCCGAAGGAGATCTTCTTCATCCCCGCCTTCCTGCTGCTGGCGCTGATCGTCTTCATCCAGCGCCCGCGCGCGACCCAGCCGCCATTCTGAGGCCCACCCGGAGTAACCCGATGTTCAAGAAAGTGCTCGTTCCCGTCGATGTCTCGCTGCCCGACGAGGCCCGCAAGATCCTCACCGCGGCAAAAGAGCTCACCGCGCCCTGGAACTGCGAAGTGCATGTGATGACGGTGCTGCCCGATGCCGGCATGCCGATCGTCGCCTCCTATCTCGACCGACATCAGGAAGACGAAAACCTCGTCGCGGCACGCAACGAGCTGCATGCGGCGATCGACGAGGTCGGCATCCACCCCACCAAAACCTATCTGCATGCGGGCACGGTCTATGACCGGGTGATCCGGCTGGCGCGGAAACTCGACGCCGATCTGATCCTGATCGCCGCCACCACGCCGGAGTTGAAGGACTACCTGCTCGGCTCCAACGCCGCCCGGATCGTGCGCCATTCCGCCCAGTCGGTGATGGTGCTCAGGCTCTGAGCCGCGCCGGTAGCGCGGGCGGCGCTGCGGGCGGGCTTGGCGCGTGTCTTGCAACAATCCAGGGCACCGGGGCAGATTGGCCGGCGCCTCTCCGCCGGAGCGCGGCCCGCCGGAGTATCCGGCGGAAATGCCATGTTTTCACTGCCTTTTCTCCAATTTCCTGCCTCCGACTCACCCGAGCCTCAGCGCCATGCACCGCACCCGGAAGGGGAGCAGGGCCAGACTTCGGGCAGTTGCATTGACGGGCGGTGCGAAAGGGCAAGACATGGCACAACAAGCAGACCCGCGCGACACCCGGCAGCCGGCCCCGCAACCGGCACAGGAAAAGGCCACAACTCCCGAAACAGCCCCGAAGGAGCCGCCGAAACCGGCACCAAAGGGCAGGTTCTCCGACTGGGCGATGATCTGAAGCGGCGGCGATCCGGGGGCAACCCGAGGCGGAAATGCGCTGTACTCAGCCCATGCCCGCTTCCACGCCCGCGCCCGTCTCGTCCATTCGCACTCCCGGCCCCGCCAGCGACAGGGCCTTTGCCCGCGCCGGGATCGCCAGCGCCGACGAGCTTCGCGCCCTCGGCCCGGATGGCACCTGTGCGCGGTAGCCGTCACGCATTGCCGTCCTGAGCCTTGAGTTTGCTGACCAGTTGTTCCAGGCGTATGAGCCGCTGTGCCTGATCAAGGGACATCTCGACCAGATAGTCGATCACCCGGCGCTGAATCTCGGCCTCATCCGGCTGCCTTGAAGCCGGAGCCCCCCCGGCCAGAAGATCGAAACCGAAGCTATCTCGGAGATCATCGAACAGTTCCCGCTTTTCGGCGATGATCTCTTCCATGGCCTCATGGTTGAAGCACCGTTCGCTCATCTCTCGCAGGGACGGCACCGGCGCCCTTGAGGAATTGGTAACGACCTTGTGAAACCTGTTGGGCAGAACCGGATCGTGGAACCGGGTGTTCAGCATCGCCCTGAGGAGAAGGTCCGCCGGTTCCCCGCGTTCCAGTTTTCGCGTATTGGTTTCAGGCAGCGTCACCCCCACCGTTTGCGCAAAATCCTGCACGACGTCAAAACCCTTTTCGAAGGGCCGCACGGTCAGGACATCGCCGAATTTCTCTTGCCAGAACCGGATCTCTTCGTATCGCCCGATCAGACGTCGCGCGGCGGTTGCAAAACCCTGAACCGGGCCCTGGTTGGTTTTGTGCCGGATCGCCCATTGCGTATAAGCCGACGGCAACCACGACCGTGGATCGCGCATATAGACAACAAAGGACATGGCCAGGCCCTTTGCCTTCAGGCCATTAAAAAACGGCTCAAGCTTGCGCCCGTTCTCATAGACGCGTTCATTCGAGAAAATGAAGGTTTCAATCCCTTCTTTCGCAGCGCGCTCGACCAGGTAGCTGTGGAATCGCTCGGTGCCCTCGGCCTTTTCCTGTGCCGTCCCGTTAATGAACCGATAGTAATTGGCAATTCCCGTTGAGGCCGGATTGATCTCGTCCAGCGACATGCTGAGAAAGGCGGCATTTTGGCGGGCGAGCGCGTCGGCGCTCTCTTTCAGGGCGTGTTGTATGGATGTGGTTCCGGTCTTGCCCATCCCGATGTGAAAAACGATCCGCACGTCGCTCACCCCCTTTTCTGATCCGGTTTTTCAGGTAGTTCCGCATTCAGCGCGGCCACCAGGCTCGCCGTCGGCCAAAGCCGCTCGGTCAGGTGCTCGGTCAGGTGAAAGACGATGCCCTGTTCGGTCACGGGTGGTCCCGCGCCCGACGATCTCGTTGGTTTTGGCAAGCAAACGCCCCCGTGTCCAGAACAATTTGCCCCCGGGAACAGTAGCAGATAATCAGGAACCCGCCGGGGCAATTGGGGCGCGGCAGCATGTTCCCGCGCCAGGGAAAGGCAGGTGTAGGCGCCCGGCCGCGTTTTGTGGCTATTGCGCCATGGTGATGGGGCTGATGGGGCGGCCGTGGAACGATTGCCGCGCCGCCACGTGATGACTGTGGTTCTCATCGACAAACGCGACAACCCGCTTTCGCAACTCAATTGGAAGTGGCTTGTGGACGTGGCCCGCCCATCTGAGCCCCATATCTGCCTCAGGATCAGTCAATCATGAAACAGTCACTCCGGGCTCCTGAACCGCATTGGTCCTGAACCGCATTGTGTGCAACACGCTCCGGGTGCAAGTCTGGTGCGGTCGAGAAGACTCGAACTTCCACGGGTTTTACCCCACAGCGACCTCAACGCTGCGCGTCTACCAATTCCGCCACGACCGCACTGTCTTGGCTTGGTGAGGGGCTGTTTAACGCTCCCTTGCGGGGATGCCAAGGGGGATTTTCGGGTTTTTCCGGTCCGCCCGACCGGGGGCGCTGCCCCCTGCCCCCCCCCGGCTCCCCGGCGTATTTTGCCCGGGAAAAGGAGTGGTTGACAGGAGGCACGGCGGCGGACATCTGGAGACATGCCGCAGGACAGACCTTCCCTTCCCCGCCCCGAATGGCGCGTCGCGCCCGGCCTGACCGGGTATGAGCAGGCCGTTCACCTCATGGAGGCGCGGGCGGAGGCGATTGCCCGGGGGACGGCGGGCGAGCTCATCTGGCTGGTGGAGCATCCGCCGCTTTACACCGCGGGCACCTCTGCCGACCCGGCGGACCTGGTCGATCCCGACCGGTTTCCGGTGTTCGAGACCCGGCGCGGCGGGCGATACACCTATCATGGCCCCGGGCAGCGGGTGGTCTATGTGATGCTCGACCTCAACCGGCGCGGCCGCGATGTGCGGGCCTTCGTGCGGAAGCTCGAGGCCTGGGTGATCGCGGCACTGGCGGAGTTCAACGTGACCGGAGAGATTCGCGAAGGCCGGGTCGGCGTCTGGGTGGCGCGGCCGGAAAAGCCCGCCGGCCCCGGCGGCGCGGTGCGCGAGGACAAGGTGGCCGCGATCGGTATCCGGCTGCGCAAATGGGTGAGTTTCCACGGCCTGTCGGTGAATGTCGAGCCGGATCTCGGGCATTTCAGCGGCATCGTGCCCTGCGGCATCACCGGGCACGGGGTGACTTCGCTGGTCGATCTCGGGCTGCCGGTGACGATGGAGGATGTCGACCTCGCGCTCGGGCGGACCTTCGACAGGGTGTTCGGCGGCGGGCCCGAAGCCTGACCGGGGCCGGACGCCCCGGCAAATTGCCGCGCCCGGAGCAAGAGGGGCTTGCCTGGCCAGCGCGCTTGTTTCATCCTTGGGCTGAAACAGGCGTGTCGTGCCGGGAGCCGGAGGGTGTCCGGCCCGGCGGGTTCGGGGTCTGCGCCTCCGTTTCATCAACCTGAAGGGAACGCGATGAAGCCGCTTCTCACCGCCGCCGCCGTTCTGGCCATCGCCGCACCTGCCTGCGCGGATGGCGACATCGCCATGGGCGCGCGGGAATTCAAGAAATGCAGGCCCTGCCATGCGATTGTCTCGCCCGAGGGCGAGGTGATCGTGAAAGGCGGGCGGAGCGGCCCGAACCTCTGGGGTATCGTCGGCCAGCCGGCCGCCGCTGACGAAAAATTCACCAAATATTCCGACGGGCTCATCGCGCTTGGCGAAGACGGTCTGGTGTGGGATGCCGAAAACCTCGCCAGCTTCATTCCCAACGCCAAAGCCTATATCGGCGGCAAGACCGCGATGACCCCGCAGGGGGTCAAGGACATGAACGGTCTCATCGCGTTTATGGCGCAATACGGCCCGCAATAGGCCCGCTTCCCAACCGCTGCCCCCGAACCGGGCACAGAACCCCGCAACGGGGCCGCCGCAAAAGAGACCGCGCCCGCAGGGTCGCGGGCAGGGGAGCCTGCCTGACAAGACCGGCGGTTTGGACGCCGCCTCTCGGCCGCTTCCGGCCACAGCAGAACCTGGCTGCGTTCATCCGCGGTTCTGCCGCGGTTCAGCATTGCGCTCCGGTGCACCGTTCTGGCAGCCGAAGGCGCACACAGCGGTTGCCGCAAGGGGGTGTAGCGTTTGCGAGGCTTGCAAATACGCGCGCAGGCGGCTCAAGAGCCTGCCTGCGCGAAACGGGCACCGATTTTGCGCATTTCGCCATGCAAAAACAATCCGCTGGAGCAGATGGCGTGAATGCCAATGAACGAAGGCGCGCCCTAAAGCGCTTCCATCTTACGTTGAATCGCGCGGGGTTCACATTTGGTCTGATTTCTGATTCATCCTGTTCAGGAGGATCAGTTCATGCCCAACCCGC
>PDWJ01000361.1_pt1 | contig 68182 bp, 47 predicted proteins | sample 1430881 | NCBI WGS metagenome assembly PDWJ01 (sample SAMN01162460, study PRJNA174530) | Oral metagenome, whole genome shotgun sequencing project. | biome: Marine environment; feature: Marine mammal; material: Swab sample of the gingival sulcus; isolation source: swab sample of gingival sulcus... | reverse complement strand
GCGTTTCGGAACTTATTTCTTCGATTACGGAAATGCATTCCTTTTGGAATCGAGTCGTGCCGGTGCCGATATTTTAAAGCCTGATGGAAAATTCAAATACCCATCATACGTGCAGGATATTATGGGACCTATGTGTTTCGATTACGGATTTGGACCTTTCCGTTGGGTATGTACAAGCGGCAAACCTGAGGATTTGGCAGAAACCGACCGCATTGCTACTGAGGTGTTAGAAGAAATTCGTAAAAATTCACCACAAGAAATTCAGCAGCAGATGGCAGACAATATCCAGTGGATAAAAGGAGCCATAGAAAATAAATTGGTAGTTGGTTCGCAGGCACGTATTCTTTATGCCGATGCCGAAGGGCGTATTAAAATAGCCGAAGCATTTAACAAGGCTATTGCAGCAGGCAAAATAGGACCTGTTGTTTTAGGTCGCGACCACCACGATGTTTCGGGAACCGATTCTCCTTTCCGCGAGACTTCGAATATTTACGATGGTTCAAGCTTTACTGCCGATATGGCAATTCAGAATGTAATTGGCGACTCGTTTAGAGGTGCTACCTGGGTATCTATCCACAACGGTGGTGGTGTAGGCTGGGGTGAAGTAATCAACGGCGGTTTTGGTATGCTGTTAGATGGTTCTGACGATGCCGATAGAAGATTAAAATCGATGCTGTTCTGGGATGTAAATAATGGTATCTCAAGAAGAAGCTGGGCAAGAAACGAAGGTGCTGTATTTGCTATTAAGCGGGCAATGGAAGCTAATCCAAACCTTAAAGTTACCGTGCCAAATTACGCTGATGATGAATTGATTAATAAAGCATTTTAATTTTTTTCATAACTATAAAAATAGCATTCAATATTATATTGGGTGCTATTTTTTTGATTGATCTTTTGGGGACGAGAGTACTGACTATAGGAGGAGAAAGCATAGATGTATACGAATCTACATTAAAGGCTCATGATGTTTTATTTGAGCGTGAATGATTTAAAGATAATCATATTTTAGCTGCTTTTATTCTAGCAAAATTTAGAGAAATATTATTCAATTTACAAAAAAAAGACATAATCAGCTCTTGGTTATGGCTCATTTAATCGACAAATATGAGTTCAAAAAGACTATATTTTGAGCCAAAAAGAAAAAATAATTATCATACAATACCGTTTATTGCATGTGTCGATTAAGATACAAGAAACGGAAGATAACTTATAATAATACAGGGATTAAAAACTCTATTTTTAAAAACTCAAGTTATGATAATAAAGAAAATCATAATAACTTTAGTGCTTTTGATTACTTCAGCATTAAGTTTTGGTCAATATCTGACAAGAAAAATGGCATTGGAAGATTTAAATCAATTTAAAGTTCTGCTGGAGAAGCAGTCTTCTTATTATCAGGTGGCAGATTTTGATTTTGAAAAATATTATCAAGAGATTGAAAGAAAAATAAATCAAAAAGATTCTGTTCCTGTGTTTTTTCTGGCATTTGAATTAGAAAAAGTTATGTCGAATATAATTGACAGGCATGCTAATATTAAAATGGAAAATTTTGATAAAAAATCCTGCGAATTATGTAATTTATATCTCCCATTTTCTGTAGCTTCCTTAAACGGCAATATTGCTGCTTTAAAGAGGAATAGAGCAACCCATGAATTTGAATATTTCTCCCCAGAATATCCATTTCTAAAAAGAGTAAATAAAATTGATGCAAAAGAGTTTTTAAGCCAGAATGCCTATCAAAGCAAACTCTCGCCCAAAGATGCAAAACTAAACGATGGGCTGAAAGATTTAAGAGATATTGGAGAGCTTTATTTTAAACAAGGTAAAATCTTAAAAGAAGTAGAAATAACTTTAACAAACGGTAAAACCGACAAGGAATTAAAGCTGCCGCTAAGCAGTAAAAGAAATTGGTATTTTGATATTGGCTCAATAAGTTATAATAAAAATTATCGGGATTTTTATCGGGATAAAAACTTCGATTTAAGCCGGTTAGACAAATGGATGTCCGATTCAATAGCATATCTTGCCATTCCGGCGATGTTAAATTACAGTAAAAACCCCAAATTAGAGTCCTATTTAAAATCTACTATCGAGAAGTTCAGAAAAGCAAAAGCATTGATAGTTGATATTCGTGGAAACGGCGGAGGTACAAGAGAAATTCTTAATACATTATCGGGCTATTTTGTGCAGGCTGAACAATCCCCCTGGGTTGCAAATACGGCTTATGTACGAAGCAGTCAGTTTTTAGATGAAGATATTTCTTCTATAGAGTCGAGGTTTCTGTATAACTATAATTCAAAAATGTTGTCAGACAAAGACAGAGAGGCTATAGATAAGTTTAACAAAACATATAAAACAGAATTTAATGTTAATCCTGCTAAATTCAGCCGTCCTTATTATATGGTGTTACACAGCGGTCAGCATCCTGTAAAATGCCCCGTTTATATTTTAGTAAACGAAGAGTGTTTCAGTGCCGCTTCGGTATTTACTGCTGCACTTAAGGGATTAAATAACATAAAAATAGCCGGAGTTACCACAAACGGTTCAAGCGGCAGGTCAAAGAGATTTTATCTTAAAAATTCTAATATCCGGGTTAAAATATCGACAATGCTTTCTTTCCAAAGAAATGGCAAAACATTAGACGGGAATGGAACTATTCCTGACATCATTATAGAAAGAGATGAAAAACAGATGCTGGGAAAACAAGATTCACAGCTGAAGAAATTAATTGAACTGATAAAAACTAAACACTGTTTGTAATTGTTTAGCTGTTGATTTAAGCCGGCTCTATTTCTCTCTGTCAAATTTTAGTCTGCTTATATTTTTTTAATTTAACAATATCAAACAAGTTTTAATTAAAGACGGCAGGAGTTTTGTTTGCTCCTATTATGTATAACTAATAGACAAAAAAGGTACCTGATAATTAGAAAAATTTTAAAATAAAGAATAATGAAAAATATTATAACTTTTATGATACTGTTTTATGCTGTATCGGTTTCGGCTCAGCATAAAACAAAACTATTTTATTTTACTGAGAACAAAAAAAACATATCATATATTGGTGTTAAAGATGAAACGGGAAAAATTATTATTCCGGCAGAGATGCAGAATGTAATGGAAATTCCAAATGGAGAAACAGCAGAAGGTAAGTTATTATCATTTTTCGGTTGTCCTAAAAATATACAGCCGGAACAGCATGCCTGGGGGTGTGTGTTCGACCGGAAAGGAAAATATTTATATCAGACTTTTGCGTTTGACAATGGTGCTGATTATCGTGTTGAAGGATATCAAAGAATAGTTAAAAACGGGAAAATGGGGTTCGCAGATAGAAGCGGTAAAATTGTTATTGAACCTCAATTCGATTTTGCAGCTCCTTTTAATTACGGCTATGCCCGGGTTTGCAATGGTTGTCATTGGGAAGATACAGACTCGGAACACAAAACAGTTACAGGCGGACAATGGGAAGTGATAAATTTTAAAGGAGAAAAGATTCTGCCGTCAAAAACAAAGAAGAATAAAGATGATGTGGAAATCGAAGGTAAATATTATCCGTATCCGTTTTCTTATTCTGAAAAAGAACAAAAAATTCTTGATTTTTTTAACGGGAAAATGAAGTTGCTGGCAGATATTGAATATGTTAACCGGTATAATAAATTGGACGAAGACAAAAAGGTATTATATTTTGAAATTGTGGAACGCCCAAGCAGCGATTTTCCTTTTTATTTGATTTATTCCTATGACTATCGGAAATATCATAAAGGTTTAAAAAATGAATTTCTGGTTGCAGCAGATGGACAGGAAGTTTTTTATAAAGATGCTTTGAATAAAAAAACACCTTTTAAAAAATGGCTGAAACAAAAAACGGAACGGGCAAAGGAATATCAAAAAAAGAGAACTAACACTTCGAATAAATCTGCAGATTAAATGGCGTTGTTTTTTTAGCAATAGTGTATTTATAATCATACAATATGTTTTGAAAAATTAGATGTGATTATACCTAAACAGAAAACAACAGGCTTGAGTTTTTTGTTGGAATTAAGTCCTGTTGTAGGTGAATATTCTGAAATTATAAATGCAGTAGAGTAGTAATAAATTATATAATCTAAACTAAAGAATGAACTTGTCTCAAATAGAAAATCTAAAAAAAGAACAGAAAAGTTTTGCGATTTACTTTTCTGCGCCCGGCTGCGGTGTCTGTTCTGCATTAAAACCGAAAATTACTGTATTGTTTCAGCAGCAGTTTCCAAAACTTGATTTTTATGATATCAATACAGCTGAACATCCTGAAATTGCTGCACAGTCGGGGCTGTTTGCCAATCCTTCGTTGCTGGTGTATATTAACGGGCAGGAGGCTTTACGCAGAAGCAGAAATATCAGTTTAAGCGATGTGGCTGCAGTGTTGCAGCGTTATTACGATATGCTGGATGATGAGGATATTTAAATACGGCTGAAAATTTAATATCTATATTTTGTCGAAGGTATTGGCATAAAAAAAGTGGTATTTACACCACTTTTTTAAATTCTGTATTAATATATGCCTGTATTCAGCATCACCAAAGGACAAGCCTCCTCGGTTTCAATATTATTTGCTTTGGCTATTTCGTAAAATTCAGGATTTTCAGTTCCGGGAGGAAATAGCACACGGTTGGGTTTTAAACTGATAATATAGTCGTAATAAGGCTCCAGATTTTTTGCCGACAAGTAGACTGCAACTGTATCTACATTCTTAATTTCTGGATGTTCTGTAGTAATTTCCACATCGTTTACTTTTCCAGCTCTATTGCCGATGGCAATGGTTTCAATATCGTGTTTACGTAATAAATCAATACACTTATAAGCATATCTTTCGGGCTTTGTACTTGCCCCTATAACTACTGTTTTTTTCATCTGTTTATATTTTGTAGCCTTTGGCTTGGTTTAATTGCAAAGAACGCAAAGTTTTTCGAGAGAATCGCAAGAGAGTCACTTAATGTCCGACTTTGGTCTTCTGTCTTCTCTCTATTTTTTTTCTATAAGTACCGTTGCATAAGCAGCAATACCTTCTTGTTTGCCTACAAAACCCAATTTTTCAGTAGTGGTAGCTTTTATTGCCAGGTCGTCTATGTCGATATTCATAACCTGTGCAAGTACCTTTTGCATTTCGGGAATAACTGGTTTTATTTTTGGTTTTTGCAATGCTATTGTTGCATCGATATTTCCAATTTTGTATCCTTTTTCCTGAATGATTGCTACTGTTTTTTTCAATAGAATTTTACTGTCTATTCCTTTTAAATCAGCAGAGTTGTCCGGAAAATGATAACCAATATCTCTGCAGTTGGCAGCACCTAAAAGAGCATCGCAGATGGCATGAATCAATACATCGCCGTCGGAATGTGCAACACAGCCTAAAGTATGTTCTATTTTTATACCACCTAACCAAAATTCCTCGTTTGGGGCAAGCTGGTGTACATCGTAACCAAATCCTACTCTGATTTTCATGTTATTTTCTATTTACAAAACAAGGGAGACAAGCTCCCTTATTCAATTTTTATTTCTAATTATTTCAATTTATTTCACAAGACTATCCAAATTAGCAGTAATACTAAATCGAAGTGTATTTTTCAGCGGATTGTTTTGTGTGGTTGCAATTAAATACGAGAAATCTAAATCGAACATATTCAATTTTACACCCAATCCGGCAGTAAAGTATTTTCTGTTTCCTTTGTCCTGATGTTCGTAGAAATATCCGGCACGAAGCGCAAATTGTTTTTGATACCAATATTCCATTCCCAGTGACCAGGCAATTTCTTTAAACTCTTCACCAATTCCGCCGGGAGCATCGCCAAAAGAGCTAAGCATACCACTGATAACTGATTTATCAGAAGATTGACCGCCAACGATAACACCATTGTTCTCTTCGTTTAATTCTCCATTATCGGGAGTGGGAACTAATAATTTATTGGCATCTAATGCAATGGTAAAACTATTGTAATTATCTAAATCAAATTGAAAAGCTGTTCCCAATCGCAGGTTGGTAGGAATAAACTCTTTGTTGTCGTCGCTTGAGGTATAGCTAATTTTAGAACCTATATTAGAAATATTTGCTCCCCATGACCAAAGCACATCGTTTTTCCCAATGTTTATCTCTTTTTGGTAAAAAACCGATATGTCGGCAGCATAAGCGTTACCAGCCTGAGTTTTAATACCTCCCGAATAAGAACTGGTTAAATCGGAACGGATATATCTAAAGGAGATTGCCCCTGAAAAATTATCCGAAAGTCTTCGGGAGTAAGCAAAATCAATAGCCCATTCGTTTGGATTCTGCGTAATGGGAATATCTTCGGCATTTTGTAAAAATGTAATTTGTCCTAACGAGAAGTAGCGTAAACTTGCCGCTAACACTTGATTCTGGTCTAAACGGTAGTATCCTGCTAGGTGTGCTAAATTCATATCTTCTACCAAGTCACGTAACCATGGAGTATAAGAAACCGCAACGGCTGATACCCCTTCTGTCATTGCAAATTTAGCAGGGTTATAATGCATAGAATTGGCATCGGGCGAAGTTGCTGCCCCTACATCACCCATAGAGCCGGCACGTGCATCGGGCGAAATAGTTAAAAATGGCACCGCTGTAGAAATATAGTTTGCTCCGGTAGTTGATGTTTGTGCAACAGAAGTGACACTGTTGCTCAATAAAAATAAAAGTACTCCTAAATAGAATAGTGTTAATCTTTTCATCTGTTTTTATTTTTTTTGTTTTAGGGTTTTGCAATTAATTACGACTATTTAAATGCTCCTCGCTTAATTGTTTATGCTTCGATTAAAGTTGTTACTTATTCTTGCGAATATAGAAATAAACTAAGAATAATCGATTTTATTGTTATTTATTACGAAAAAAATGATTGTTTTCGTGATTTAGTTCATATTAAGGTTTATTTTAAACGGATAATTTTACTTTAAGGTTACTAATTTCTGGAATTTATTCACTGTTTTACCATCGGGGGTGCGTACTTTAACCCGATAAAAATAAACCCCGCGACCAATATTATTGCCGTAATCGTCTTTTCCGTCCCAGGGAATAGGGCCAACCCGGCTACCGGAAGGCGTTACCGTTGTGCTAATGGTTTTAATTAATTTTCCCGATATGGTTATTATCTGAATAAGAATATCCAATTGAGTAGCACCTTTGTTCTGCTCAAAATAGAATGCGGTGTTGGTGGTGAAAGGATTTGGATAATTAAGCAGGTGAGTAATTGCCAAATCGGCATTATCGGCAACGATAAAATCAATATCTGCTTCCGATGAATTGTTCATGTTATCCCATGCTTTCAATTTTAAAGTATGTTCACCCGTTTCCAAATCTTTAAACTGATATTTTATCTCTCCTTTTTGATAGCTGTTTAAATCGGCTTCGTAAAAGTCGTTTAATTCAATGGGGTTGGCATTGTTATCTAAAGTAGCCGTTAAATTGTGTCCTATGGCAGTACCTATTGTATTAATTCCCGATGCATCGTTTAACAAAGCCAGCAGAAGAGGATGATTGTTTGTGGTTTCTCCCGATGTAAATTGCTGGTTGTTCAGATACAATTTTATTTCGGGTCCGGTATTATCGTTTGCAGCATTTTTATTTGTTCCTCCCACTATAATGTTATTGGTGAAACCGGCTGCATCGGTGCTGTTGTTGTTGGCGTAATAGTGGATTTTCCCGTTGCCGTATTTGTAATTGATATCTTTGGGAACAAAAAAGGAGAATTGAAATTTACCTCTATCCACACTTGCTTTTCCTTTGTATAGAATATTACTTTGTTCGTTATAAATAAAAGGAGTTCCGTCGTTTCCTCTGGTAGATTTTTCTATTGCTTTATCGAACACGATAGGATAAATTGTTCCCGTAAAATCGGTTAATAAGTTCCCTTGTTTGTTTTTTACATCTCCCGATATTTTAATGGTACTCATCGCTTTTAGCGTATCTGTTTTTTTGTTGATATCCACATTGTTCAGCAGCAGCGCAGCGGCTCTGTTTTTGGGGATATTCAAATGCAACGCCGGGTCGCCGAGCAGTACAAAATTACGCTTGTTAATACCTGATGCGGTTGCATTTTTTGTACGTCGCAGAATATCGCCCAGACAGGAATAATTGTTATCGGCATTGGTTTTTAATAATTCGGTATAAAAATTTTGGTTTAGAACAAAATTGGGCGATGAATAAACCAATCGGGTAGTGGTTAACAATCCTATTCCTCCTCCGTTGTTCCGAAGCAGTATTATTTCGCCGGCAGAAAGTACACGGTAGTTATCGAATCGGCTGAATTCGCACGATGCGGTAACAAACAGCGGTAGTTTGTCGTTTTGCCAAGATTGAATATCGTTAATGGTAACAACATGTTCGTGTGCCAATCCTTTTTCGTTGCCATGTCCTGTGTAATTTACAATTAAGCAGCCGTTGTTAATGGTTTGGTTAATTGCTTTATTCACTTCGGGGTATGCCTGTCCGGCTGAACTTGTAATCTGCGGATAATTATCTAAGAAAATACGTTTTACCAAAAATTGAGGTGCTTCATCGATTATCTTTTGAGCAAGGGTATTGGCATCGCGAACGTGGGTGTTGTTATCTTCATCATCGCCGATAAAACATATTTTTGTTTGCCAGTTTCCTTTTTTCTCGTTGGCATAATTTAAAATCTTATTGGTAACTATTTCAGCTTCTTCCGTTGTGTTTACGGGTAATCTGCCGATACCAATATCTAGAAGTCCGGAGGTTTCTCCTTCGTTCTCATCCAGGAGTCCGAAAAAATCATCACTCACAAACGATAAAGTTGGGCTTAATGAATTTTTCGATTGGTAAGTAAGAATTTTATTGGTATTGTTTTCGTCCATTAGTTTATTGTTATACGAGCCGTCACCGAAAAGTAGCAGATATTTAATCCGCTTCGATTCCATTTGAGGACGTTGATACAACATTCTTACAAAATTACGAATGGCGACAACATCGGGTGTTCCCGAAGAAAATTCGTTGAATATGTCATTTTGAGTGGCAATGGTAACCTTTAAATTGTCATTTTCTTTATGATAATCAGCAATTTTTTTTGCATAACCTGAAAATTGTTCGGGCGTAACAATCAGCATATCGGTTTGTGATATTCCGTGTAGATTTTGATTGGCTGTTTCGCCCACTATTTGCGGTGTGGGGAAATTTCCTTTAGGGTTGAAAACAATAAATTCTTTAAGGGTGTCGGTAGAAATTGTAAACGCTCCGGTGTCGTTGTTTATTTGTAAGTCTATTTGCTTTATCTCTTGTGGGTTACTAACATCCCAAACCAAATTATTGATTTTGCAGTCGGCTATTAGAAATTTAGAAATATTGCCTTTTCCGATGGATTTTGTATCCCTGAATGCCATTTGTGATTTTGTAAATTGCAATTTTCTACGGGCATTTATAGTGATGAAATTTAGCCACCCTTTAGCCGAAGGTGTGGGCTTTTCGTAGGTTAGGGTAAGTGTAATTTTATCGTTATCGGCATAAAATTTATCAAAATACTGCTCTTCTAATTTAGCGTAAGTGGACGAGGAATTTCCGGTGTTTACTTTGGGAATATTTATGCGTCCTATGTTTTTATTTTCCGATTTTAGGGTAAAATAGGAATCTGATGCCGACCGGGCAACTAACGAAGTTGTAATTTTTAGGGGAGAGGTGCGTATCAGATTCTCAAACGAAAAATTATAATTGTAAGAGGTGTTTACATCGAATTTGTCGGAAACCCAAAGTTGTCCTGATTCCAATAGGTTGACTTTATCGTGATCGATAGCTCTGAAATCATCAAAGGAATTTACTTCCTGCGTAAAGTTTGGGTATGAAGCAACTTTTTTTATGGTGGGCGATTTGCCTTTGTCGGTGGTTAAAAAATAGCATGCCTTATCTGCATATTGATGATTTTCCTGAATAAATCCGTTAGGTGTATATTTCCAATTGCGTGTACCTTGTGCATAAAATAATATATAGTCGCCTTTATTGAAAACACCATCTGTTCCGGTATGCATATATATCGGAACAGCCGGTAAATCATCAGGATTGTGTTTATTATTCATTTTGGGAAGCATTCCTCCGCCGTAACCATAAACACGAATGTTTTCAAGGTTGTTTAATCCCATTTCTTTTAGTGTTTGAAATGTGATTTTGTGAATGGCAGTAGTGTCTACTGCTATTTTTATCCATTTACCATTGCTCAGAACCGATTGATTGGCATAGGTGTGTTTTGTTTTTGCTTTTTTTACCTTCGAGACCGTCTTTATTTGTATTCTAAATCGAATTAATTTTTCTATTTGTTTGGTAATAGGATTTTTTCTTATGGGAATAAATTTAATGGTAAGTGTTTGATTCTTACGGGTTCTGTAATTCTTAGTTTGTATATCTATTTTTTCCGAAAAAGAAAAATTTTGTAAAAATTGTTTTTCGGTGGAACTTAAAGTAGAAAATTCCGTATCAGCTAAAGAAACTTTAAAGTGCTGTGATGAACTGCCAATTTTCTTTTGAATTGAAAATATTGGTAACCAATTGCTTTCTGCTGAAAGTATGGCGTTTTTGAAAGATAAACGCTCTATTTTGGTTTTATTGGGAGAGAAAATAGTAGTTTTGTCCCACAATAAAGTATAAGTATCGTTGGTTTGTGCTACTGCAACAGTAGTATAAAAAAACAAAAGGAGAAAATAAATATAACGCATATTTCGTGTTTGTTTAAATATCTGTAAAAAAGAATATCGCAAAATAACTAAAAGTTTAAAATATACAGCTTATTTTTTAGGTATATTCTATGTTTTTTTAATACGTTGCATAGTAAAATCAATAAAAACTGATTTTTGATACAATAAAAAGATATTATTTTCAGTTATATTTGTTGTACGAAAATAAGAAAGAAACAATGTCTATATTTTTTCTTTTTTTAGAGGCTACAAAAGGATAGAATTATTACATGAGTAATTTATATAAAAATTAATTATGAGAATTAAATTGAGCATTTATTGTGCTGTTTTGGTCACAAGTTTAGTATTATTTTCATCATGTTCTAAAGTGAAGAGAATAATTGGTGGAAAAGAAAAGTCGAAAACTACCGGTTGGGCTTATAACGATCCTAAGAATGGGGGGTATGAGTATAATAGTGGTTATCAACAACAGACAGGTCCCGGATTAAAATTTATTGAAGGGGGAACCTTTACAATGGGACGTACCCAGCAAGATGTAATGTACGATTGGAATAATGTTCCCCGCAGAGTAACTGTTGCATCGTTCTATATCGACGAAACGGAAGTTCGTAATATTGATTATAGAATGTATTTGGATTGGACGAAACGTGTTTATGTTTCGTATCCTGAAGTATATCAAAAAGCGTTACCAGATACTTTGGTGTGGCGTAAAGAGATGGCTTATAACGAACCGTATGTGAATAACTATTTGCGGCACCCTGCCTATGCTGAATATCCTGTTGTCGGCGTATCGTGGAAGCAGGCTGTAGCATATTGCGAGTGGCGTACCGATAGAGTAAATGAGCAGATTTTAGTGGATAAAGGTATCTTAAACCATGATCCTTCTCAGCGAGATGAGAACAATTTCAATACAGAGGCTTATTTGGCTGGACAGTATGAGGGATCAGTTCGAAAAAACTTAAAAAGCTTAAACCCTGAAGGAACTGAACGCAGAGTGCGTTGGACAGATGGTATTCTGTTACCAAAATATCGTTTACCAACCGAGGCTGAATGGGAGTATGCCGCTTATGCATTAATAGGAAATTCCAATGAAGAGCGTGTAACCAATAAACGTATTTATCCTTGGGATGGACATTGGGTTCGTAACGATAGTAAAAAATACAGAGGCCGGATGATGGCAAATTTCGTACGCGGAAGAGGTGACTATATGGGAACTGCAGGAAATCTGAATGATTCGGGAGATCTTACCGTTCCTGTTGATTCGTATTGGCCTAATGATTATGGATTGTACTGTATGGCAGGTAATGTAAACGAGTGGGTAGCCGATGTTTATCGTCCGTTGACTACCGAAGATGTTGCCGAATTTAATCCTTTCAGAGGAAATGTGTTTAAAACTGCAATTCGCGATGAGGAAGGCAACATTGCAGAAAAAGACAGTTTGGGACGTATAAGATACCGAAATCAAACAGATGCAGAACTTGTGGGACGTACCAACTATAAAACTGCTGACAATAGAAACTATAGAGATGGAGATGTGCAGTCAAGTGTTGTTTCTGATTATGAATGGAATAATCCTGAGCATAAAAAAGAAGGAACAAACCGAATGTATATTCAGAAAAGAGGTCAGGATGGTAATGATTACAGTTCGCTGATAACTGACCGATCAAGAGTTTATAAAGGAGGATCTTGGCGTGATAGAGCTTATTGGTTGAATCCAAGTACCCGTAGATTTTTAGATCAAGATAAATCTACCGATGATATTGGGTTCCGTTGTGCAATGACTCATGTAGGAAATGCTAAACGAGTAAAAATAAAGAGATAAAATTTTAAATAGTTAGAGAAAGGCTGTCCGATAAGGGCAGCCTTTTTTGTACGATATAGAATTTATAAGCAAGAGGAGACAAAATCTGTTGTTTTTATACTTTTTTAGCAATTATCCCAATCCATTTACTTGAATTATGATAAGGAGTTCCATGCAGATCAGCTCCTGTGTATACGGCGTTAAATTTAGATTTTAAAAGCATCTTATTTACTCTTTGGGGAGAAAAATAATGTTTCCAAATGTGGTGGGTTCTAATTGTTCCGTCTTCAAAAAGTAGTGTGTATTTATCAAGATAAACCTTTTGTTTTTTATAACGATAGTGCGATTCCAATACCATATGAGGTTGTTCTGCCCAAAAACCATCTTCTGTGCTGATATACCACGACTGTTTTGGTATATTTCTGGAGATATAACGTTTGGTGAAAACATCGAATACCAAATATCCGTTGGGTTTCAATGCATGATATACCTTTTGAAGCAGATTTGTACGTTGTTCATGCGAAAGTACACATAAATCGCCGTAAATAAGCGTAACCATATCAAACTCATTTTCATAATTAATATCTAAATAATTTTTACAGATATAATTGATATGTTGTCCGTTAATTTCAGCTTGTTCTTTGGCATAGTCAATAGAGTTTTGCGATATATCAATACCTGTAACAGTAAATCCCTTAAGAGCAAATTGAGTACTGTAAAGTCCCGGTCCGCAACCCAGATCAAGAATTTTGCTTTGGGGAGAAATATCTGCTATTTTACAGATAAAATTAACAGTTTTAGTAATTGTGTCATAACTGCGGGATCCTTCCTCCGTGCTGTCATCAAGGTGTGCATTTAGCAAATGTTCAGAAATGTAGCTATCTGCCCAGAAATTACCATCATCAGTCGCAAAAAGTTCTGGTTTTGCACATCGTTTTTTGAGTTGTCGTAAATCTATTTTTTGCATTTTTTTAGGTGTAAATAATCAACCAATTGTCTATACTATCTGTCGGATACTTATTTTTTGTACTGCTTTTAGATTACTTAACTTTGTAATCATACTGTTAATGTCAATGGTAGATTTAAACTGTATGGTTAGTGAGAAATTTGTTTTGTCTTCAGAATAAGAGTGCTCTATATCAGTATTATGAATAATTACATTATGAGCTTTTAAAATAGGGAGTAAGTCGTGTATTGATACTGTGTTATCTAAAGTGTAAATGTCCAATATTTTATAAAAATGCTTTGTGAAATGTCGTTTTTCAGTATGATTTAGAAGGATTAAAGCCATTAATAGTATTGCTGTGCCTATAATTGCTCCCAAATACATCCCCGCACCTACTGCAAGTCCTAAAGCAGCAATCACCCAAATAGATGCGGCAGTGGTTAATCCTCTTATGTTTGTTCCATATTTTATAATTGCTCCTGCACCCAGAAAACCAATGCCCGATACCACTTGTGCGGCTATTCGCGACGGATCTCCATTCTGAAAATCAGGGAAAGTTTGAGGGACAAAAATAGAGAGCATCATTAAGATTGTAGAACCAATGGCGATTAAAATATGTGTACGTAAACCTGCTGGTTGACGACGTGTTTCTCGTTCGATACCCACCAATATACCTATTATAAAACTTAAAAACAGGCGGAAAAGTATGGTGGTAGTAGTAATATCATTACTATGAATAATATCGGATAGATAATGTATAATATTTTGAAACATAAGTTATAATTTTAGATGTTGTGATGTTTTACAAGTTTTGTTTACTGCAATGGTGCCGGAAACAACGGCAATTATTGCCATAAAGCTTGATAGAAATATTCCGATAAAGGGAATTAGAAGACAAATGGAAAAGATAAAACCATTTGCAATTACCACTCCTTTGTTGTTTCGTACAAATTGAACACTTTGGTTGATATTTAGTTGTTTTCTTTCGATGGCATAATCCATAAACGAAAAACCGTAAAAATATGCTGAAACAAAAAATAGAACAAGGGGAGACAGCCAACCGATAACAGGGATAAAGCTGCAAAAAAACAGTAATATTGTAAGTAACAATTCAACAGCAAGATTGCGTAAAGCTATTAGTATGCCCCGAATAATATCGTGAAGAAATTGGCGAATATTAAAAGGATAGCTATAGCCGGTCTGTAGCTGCTCAGTGCGTTCTGAAAGATACGAAAATACAGGTGATAGTAATATAATTATAATATATCCTCCGAAATAAGCAAATAACAGAAAAAAGAGAATTTTAAAGGCTAACCAGACAAATCCGTTTAGCAGAAACTGCAAAGCACCTGCTCCCCAGAAGTCAGCACTGCTTAAGTTTATCCAATTTTGCAGCTGCAGTTGTATATCATTTGATAAATTTCCCATATAATCCCATCCAAACCAGAATATTAGAATGTTTAAAGCTAAGGGGAACAGGAAAAACCATCCTAACTTTTTTCTGAAAATATAGTTTAAAGCTTGTGAGTAGGTTTGCATTCCCAAGTTAAAATCTGATAGTAATTTCATAAGTTTTTTTTTACAGGCAGGTTAATAGAATATGATTTAAACCCCAAATATGCATTATGAAATCTATTACGCTGTAAAACTACTTCAAAATAAAGTGTATCATTTACTTTTCTCAACTCACTATAGCTATGTTGTGCTGCGTATCGAAAAATATTTATTCTATTGTAGTTTTACCACTAACGACAAAGTGCTATTGCATATCCATTTAGCTGAACTTTATAAGGTGCTTATAATTATTAGTTTGCAATTTGATTTTACTCTATCAAAGGTCTCGAGATTCGGGGTTAAATTACTGTTTGTAATCATAGTGTTTATTGAAATATAAAAATGGAATTCATAACGAACTCCATTTTTACATTATTTATAAAGATATTCCTTTTGTTTTTGCTAGGAAAAGTTTTCAAGGATAAAAATGTTAACGTTTTTCTTTGTATTTAATAAGTTGGGATTTAAGTGCGTCAATAACCAAATCTGTAGCTTCTTCAAAAGTTTTGCTCTGCTTTTTGGCAAATAGTTCAGAATTCGGTACATGCATTTTTATTTCTACAACCTTATTTTCTTTATTACTTGCCTTATCTACATTTAATTTTACGTCGAAAGCAGTAACACTAGTTTCTAATTTTTCCAGCTTTTTTAATTTCTGATTAATGAAAATTTCCAACTTCTCATCAGTTTTAAAACCTACGGATTGCATTTTTACATTCATTACAATTCCTCCTATTTTTAAGATACACCATAACAGTGTATTAGTTAATAATCTTAGTGTAAATAATAACACCTTGAAAATACGAATAATTTTTTAAATAAAAAATAGTAAAAAGCTATTTTGTGAAATAAAATTATTTGAATATCAATAAATAGTAAAGTTATTTTAACGATTATTTGCTGTTAACGAATGATTTACATTTCATTTTTATAGGATATCATTAATTGTCTGGAGTAAATGACTTCCAATTATTGGTTTAACAATATATGTCTTAAATCCTGTTTCTGAAATTACTATTTCATTGGTAGGTATATTTGGATTTGTTAGAGCTATTATTTTTGAACTTGGTGCACTCTTGCGTACTTCTATTAATATATTATAGTCACTTTCTCTCTGCATTTCAAAATTGAGAATTATTAGATGATAATTGTTTTGTATGCACAGTGTTGTGGCATCCTTAATGTTGTTTGCAGTGTGTATTGTTGCATTGGTGTTACCCAATATTTGTTGAATTAAGAGTGCATTTATCTCTGTGTTATAGATTATAAGAATTTGTTTGTCTGTTAAATCCGGGGTTGTATAATCTTTGAGAACAATATCTGATACCTTAATCACGTCGTTGTTTTGGGTATATGGTATATAGAAAGAAAAAGTACTACCGCTTTGAGGAGAAGAATTCACCCAAATCTCTCCTCCCAACAATGTGGATAATTGTTGGGAAATGGCTAAACCTAATCCAGTTCCTCCAAATTTTCGGGTGTGGGAGTCATCGGCTTGACGGAAACGGTTGAATATTATTTTTTGTTGTTGGGGCGAAATACCAATCCCCGTATCGGTAACATCAAAAATAATAGCATTATCTTTCTGTTGATAAGAAATGGTTATACTTCCAGTTTCAGGTGTAAATTTTATGGCATTTTCAATTAAGTTATTCAATATCTGCTTTAGTCGAACCGGATCGGTATAAACTATTGATGCATCATCAGGTAATCCTTTGATAAAGATTAAAGTTAAATTTTCTTTCTCTCGTTGTTTTTTTGTTCTGTTGAATGTGTGTTCCAATTCATCGAAAAGACTATTTAAAGAGCAATTTGTTTTCGATAGATTTAATTTTCCCGATTCAATTTTTGATGTGTCGATAATATCGTTTATTAGCTGAAGCAGAATATCACTACTGTTTTTAATGTGTTCGAAAAATTCTTTGCGGACTTCAGTTGGCAGCGAATCGTCTTGTAGCAGTTCCGAGAATCCCATAATAGCATTCATAGGGGTACGTATTTCGTGTGACATATTTGCCAGGAATGCCGATTTTAACCGATCTGACTCCTCTGCTTTTAAAAGGGCTTTCTTTAACTCTTGTTCTTTCTGTACCCTTATATCAATCATTTCGTTGGCAACAACTGCCATGTCGTAGAATTCAGCAAAATTTTGAAGAGCTGTATTTATTCTTATGGATTTGTTGGATGCTTCTTTAAAGAAGGTCTTGAATCGGTTAAAGTGCATTGTCATCTTTTTAGATATAAATTTAGCACTTATGTAAAATGTAGTATTGGTTATTAGTATTATTATAATGATCTGCAAGATGTGAAATATAATTTCATCACTCAGTTTTTTTCGAGCAGTCTTAATCTTCATTTTAATATCTTTGTGGTTAAACCCTGAGCCTATTGTCCAATTCCATTCTTTTATATGTTTTATATATGCTGTTCTATATAAACTGTCAACTGCTTCATATTCGAAGAACCTTTCTTTATTTTCCGGGGACAACTTTTCCAATTTGTCAAGCATTTTAACAAGATGTTTGTTTTTGAAGTGTTTGTAGTTTTCTCCCTCTAAGGATGGATCCTGGCTGTTGTACATGCAAATGTGTTTGCTGTTGTATATTGAAAGATTCTTATTTTGTAAGATTTCTTTTATTTTTTTTAGAGCTTCATTTTGCAGTTCTTCTGTAATATCATCAATAAAAGCAAATGTTCCCATATACCAATTGTAAGGAGCAAACTTTTTAATATAGGATACCTTTAACTGATTCTTCTTTGGATAACGTGTGAATGCTTCATCTTGGTGAAGCATTTTATTTATCTCGTTTTGGACAATATAATTTCCGTCACGATCTTTAAAGTTGTATAAATTTTCTCCTATTGATTTATGCTTTAAGGTGCCTTCTGGATAAAATACGGAAATCCCATTAAGATTGATGATAAAAATATATCGCCTTTTGTTGTCTACACGCAGAGGATCAATAGCCATAAATATACGTTCCTGAATTTCTTTGTCGCTAAGTTTTCCCTTGTTTTTGTTATAAATATTCAGGGCAATACTGTGAGCCTGATCTACTAGCTGCTTTATTTTTTGTTTCAGTTTATCTTCAGCATGTAATTTCTGATATTCAATAAAGGTGCAAGCTGTATTAACATTCTGGAAGATTACGGCTTTTTCTTTATCCCGTAAATTCTGTTCTGAGAATTCGGCTTTTTCGTTAAACTCCGAAACTTTAGAATAAATCCATATTGCACCTATTGCTATCATGAAAAATAAATTTAATGATAGAAATAGTCTGAAATAATCCTTGTTAATACTTGACTTCCGATTTCGCATGATAATTATTAATGGTATGAGAAATGCTCTATGGTAGTTTTAAATATTGGTTGGAATAACTCTATTCCTGCTTTTATATCTTGTTGTATATGATTATCGATATATTTTTCTAAATCAGAGGATAATTCAATGGACCTTAATATATCAATATTATATTGTTGTGTTTTGTTTAAAATAAAATGAGGGATGGTATGATATTCTGCCTTTAATATGAACTGATTCTCTTTGATAATTTTTTTGTTAAGAAGAAAATTATAAATATCTAGAAAATGAGCCGAAGAAATACCAAGAAAGGCTCTTAATTCAAATTTTTGAGTTAATGGAATTTCATAAAACAATTTTAGATCAGCAGACATGGGATGTTGATATTCCAATACGACTCTGTTGGTATTAATATTCGTAAAGTCGTATTCGAAGAACCATTTTAGTTCAGGAATATTACATAGCGTCTTTTTTATGGCATATATTACCATTAATCTTGGCAACGCAATATGTTTAAAATGTTCGTTAGTAGAGAACTTATTTGTTGCTGTTTTTATGTTGTTCCTGTTGAGTGTAAACTTCATCACTTTAAATTAGAAATAAATTTCGTTACTGCATAATTACAAAATATACGAATGAAATAAAAGTTTGTTGTCTTTTTTTTGCATAATTTTTAAGATTTTTCAGAAAAATTTATGCCTGTTTTTATGATTAACTATTTTTATTGTTGAAAGAGAGAGTATTACAAGACAGACCATAATTGATAGTATCAATTTAGTAACATTATGGGAGTGTTAGTACTCCTTCAAAAACCTGAATAGCAGTACCTGTGAGCCAAATGTTGCTTATGTTGTTATTGTCTATTTTATCGAAAGATACTTTTAAATTTCCTCCTTTGGTATAAATTTCAAATTTAGTTTTGCCAGTTAATACTCCTGTGCAAATTGCCGAAGCAACTACTCCTGTTCCGCATGAATAAGTTTCATCTTCAACACCACGTTCGTAGGTGCTTACGTGTATGCCTTTGTTCTTAAAAGAAACAAAGTTGACATTAGTGCCTTTTGTTGTAAAGCGTTCATTATATCTGATTTTTCTCCCCTCGGTATAAGTGTCGAAATTTTTATGTGATTCAATAAACTGCACATAATGAGGTGAGCCGGTATCTAAAAAAAACTGTTGGTTATTTTTTTCGATATTGGTAACATCCTTCATTTTTAGACTAATAATAGGTGTGTTTTTCGAGGTGGTTACGGTTGCCTCGTGACTGCCGTCAATAGCAATAAAATGAGTTTTATGATTTATAATTCCCAGAAAATTGGCAAAAGCAACAATACAACGACCTCCGTTTCCGCACATGGTTCCCTCTTTTCCGTCAGAATTAAAATAACGCATTCTAAAGTCATATCCTTCAGTGTTTTCCAATAACATTAGTCCATCTGCGCCAATGCCAAATCTACGATGGCACAAATTTTGAATGAATCGTGTATTGTCAGGAGCTATAATTTGAACTCTATTGTCTATTAAAATAAAATCGTTACCCGTTCCGTGATATTTATAAAATTTAATTTTCATTATAAAAATACTGTGTTAAATATTCTTAAATAGCTGTAACTTTATGATATTAATTGAATTAATATACTTAAAATTGTAATTAGTCTGCCCTAAAAAAAACTCTGGTATTTTATAGTACTGGTTTTATATGCAGATTTGGTAAATATAGCAAGTTTTTGTGGAGTTGGGTAAAATAATAAATTTATTTTAAAAGGTTTCTAAAAGCAGTAAAGTTCTGGATGTAAACAAGTGTAGTTATGATTATAGAAATACAGTGTATTATATCCCTGAAAAAGAAAAAAAAACACTTTCTTAGAATTTTATTAATAAATTAATAATGATGTACATATGAATTTTAAACTATTTTTTGAGCGAATTTTCACAGCAATAATGGGGGGTGTTATCGCTGTGTTACTTTTTTTGATTTTTGTGGATACCAATAATATAAAATTAAATACCGATAATTTACAGACATCACCTCCTGTTGTGATAAAAGGAGAACAAGTAGACTTGACTTATGCTGCAAATTTGTCGTTAAAGTCTGTGGTGCATATTACAACTATTGTTACGCCACAAAAACGAGAAATTAATCCTTTTTACGATTTTTTGTTTGGTAATGATAGTCGTTATTATCGGCAGCGTCCAACTATGGGATCGGGGTCGGGGGTAATTATTTCTTCCGATGGATACATTGCAACGAACAATCATGTGGTGCAGAAAGCTAATGTGATAAAGGTGGTGCTAAACGATAAACGTTCTTTTGATGCCAAACTGATAGGGCGTGATCCTTATACCGATTTGGCTCTTTTAAAAATTGAAACAGATAATCTTCCGGCTTTTAAATATGGCGATTCTGATAGTTTGCAACTTGGTGAGTGGGTGTTGGCTGTTGGTAATCCATTTAATTTAACATCAACGGTAACGGCCGGAATAATTAGTGCCAAAGCACGTAAGTTAGGATTAATGAATAATAAAATGAGTATCGAATCATTTTTACAGACCGATGCAGCTGTTAATCCTGGTAATAGTGGTGGTGCGTTAGTAAATACCAAAGGCGAATTAGTTGGTATTAATACTGCAATTGAATCACGAACAGGATCTTATTCCGGATATTCGTTTGCCATTCCTGCAACTATTGTGAAAAAAGTAATAGCAGATTTAAAGGAATTTGGTAAGGTGCAACGAGCGTTGTTGGGTATCTCTATTTTAAATATTAATGATTATGTGGCAAAGCAATTTAATTTAAACAAAATTGAAGGTGTTTATGTTGTAGGTACTGAAAAAGGAGGTGCAGCTAATGAGGCCGGTATCATTAAAGGTGATGTTATTTTAGAGGTGAACGATGTGGTAGTTAATTCTATTGCACAATTGCAAGAACAAATAGGAAAGTATCGTCCCGGCGATAAAGTGAATATTTTGGTAAAGAGAGGGGATGAAAAGAAACTATTTGAATTGATATTGCGTAATCAGTTGGGAAGTACTGAAATTATAAAAGACAATAACCTGCAAATTTTAGGGGCTGATTTTAGAGCTATATCCGAACAAGCAAAGCATAATCTGCAAATAAACGGAGGAGTACAAGTCGTAAATTTAAGAAATGGAAAATTAAAACGTGCTAATGTGCGTAATGGATTCATTATTTTTAAAATAAATAATACACATGTTTATGATAAAAGTGATATCGCGAAAGCAATAGATGAATCGAAGGATAGAGGTGTTTTTATATCGGGTATTTATCCCAATGGAGAAGTAAAGTATTATGCCTTTTCGTTGTATGATTAATTAAAGGCGAAAAAGAAGGCGAAAAATAAAAAAAGAAGAATTAGTTTGCAAGTTTTTTGATTATTTTTTCAAAAAAGATTAATTTTGCAAAATATTTTCGATGAAAGGGGACTATGAGACAATTAAAGATTACAAAATCAATTACCAATAGAGAAAGTGCTTCGTTAGATAAGTATCTTCAAGAGATTGGTAAAGAGGATCTTATTACAGTTGAGGAAGAGGTTGAATTGGCTCAACGAATAAAAAAAGGCGATCAAATTGCTTTAGAAAAATTAACCCGTGCAAATTTGCGATTTGTGGTTTCTGTGGCAAAGCAATATCAAAATCAAGGCTTAAGTTTACCCGACTTAATTAATGAGGGAAATTTAGGTTTGATAAAGGCTGCCGAAAAATTCGATGAGACACGTGGATTTAAATTCATATCTTATGCTGTATGGTGGATTCGTCAGTCTATCCTTCAGGCGTTGGCAGAACAGTCTCGAATTGTTCGATTACCCTTGAACCAGGTTGGTTCGTTGAACAAAATCAACAAAGCATTTTCGAAGTTCGAGCAAGAGCATGAAAGAAAGCCTTCTCCCGAAGAATTAGCTGATTCATTGGAGATTACTGCCGATAAAGTGGCAGATACGCTCCGTGTTTCTGGTCGTCATATTTCTGTTGACGCTCCGTTTGTTGACGGAGAAGACAACAGTTTGTTGGACGTTTTGGTGAATGATGATTCGCCTATTGCCGACCGCAGTTTGTTAAATGAATCATTAACCAGAGAAATAGACAGGGCTTTAGCAACGCTAACCGAGCGTGAGAGCGATATTATTAAATTATTCTTTGGTATCGGAATTCAGGAGATGACTTTGGAAGAAATTGGCGAAAAGTTTGGATTGACACGAGAGCGTGTGCGTCAAATTAAAGAAAAAGCAATCCGACGTTTAAGACACACCTCCAGAAGCAAATTACTTAAGTCGTATTTGGGTTGATAAAATCCATAGAAATAATTAAAGCAACCTTTTGGGGTTGCTTTTTTATTTTTAAGAAAATATTCTGTTATACCATATTAATATTGTATTATGCAACCTTATTGTTTAATGCCTTGGTTACATTTACACATTACCGGTAATGGTAAAGTAAATGCTTGTTGTGTGGCAAATATTCCTTTTGGAAATATCAACCTACAGTCTTTTTTTTCTATATGGAATGGTAAAGAGATAGAAAAGTTACGTACAAAGTTTAAGCAGGGTATTGCTGATAATCGGTGTGCTGTTTGTAAAAATATTGAAGCTTCCGGAGGTACAAGTATTCGTATGGAAACACATCAAAAATATGGTAAATTATATGGAAAAACAACACTGCCGATCTATTTTGATATTCGATTTTCAAATGCTTGTAATTTTAAATGCAGAACTTGTTGGCATGGAGCAAGCTCGGGATGGTTTAACGAGGCAAAACAATTGAAACGTAATATTGGTAATAGAGCGGTAATCAATAATATTAATAACTTTAGTCGTTTTATTGATGAAGTAGGTCCTGCTCTATTGCAGGCAAAGGAGATTTATTTTGCAGGTGGCGAACCTTTGGTTACTGAAGAACATTACCGTTTGTTAGATTTTTTAATAGCCAATAAAGCTACTGATATTTTGCTACGATACAATACCAATTTTTCGCAGCTTAATTGGAATGGAAATAATGTACTTACTTATTGGGAACAGTTTAAAAATATTGAAGTTCTTGCCAGTGTGGATGCTGATGGGGATTTGGGAGAATATATCAGAAAAGGTTTTTGTTGGCAGCAGTTTTTGAAGAATAGAGATGCTTTGCGTCAGGTGAAACACGCTCATTTTAAGATAGCTCCAACTGTATCGATTTTGTCTATGGAGCATTTGCCCAACTTCTATCTTTTGTGTGTGAATGAAAATATTATCAAGCCTGGTGATTGGTATATTAATATCCTGAATCGCCCTTTTTATTACAATATAAAAGCATTTCCGGCAGAAAAGAAAAAGCAAATTACTAAAAAGTTTGCTGAATTTTATCAGTGGGCAACAGAAAACGGAATTGCACAGGAGGTTGTTGAGCAATTTCAGGAATGTATTGATTTTATGAATCACGACGATTTGTCGAGCCACTGGAAAAGTTTTGTGAGGGAAACAAATCTGTTAGATGATTTGAGAAAAGAAGAGTCCCCTGAAATATAGAAGGACTCTTTTTTTATTAGGGATTCTAAATACTGTCTTGTTCTTCACGATTAATTTGATCTTTTAGTTTGTTGTCTTTTCGTTTATTATTTTTAATGTTTTCTTGTATTTGATATTCTGATAATGATTTATAAAGACTAAAGCACATTATTGTAATGATAATGGCAAAGGGTACACCAGTTAATATGGATGCTGTTTGCAATGCTGTTAATCCACCGCCAATCAACAGAGTTGCTGCGACAAGCCCCTCGGTAGATGCCCAGAATATTTTTTGTCCTACGGAAGCTTCGTTTTTTCTGCCTGATGTTAATGTATCTACAACATAAGAGCCGGAATCGGAAGAAGTCACAAAAAAACTGGTTACCAGTAAAATAGTAAGAATTGATGCAAAAGAGGTGAATGGATACTGCTCTAAAAGAAAGTAAATGGCTGTGGCTACATTTCTGTTTACAGCGTCGGTAATAGCCGTGTTTCCAATTAATTCCTGATAGATTGCACTGCCTCCAAATATAGAAAGCCAAAGAAAAGTAAGAATGGAAGGAACTAAAAGAACACCTAAAATGAATTCTCTGATGGTTCTTCCTTTTGATATTCTGGCAATAAAAATTCCCACAAAAGGTGACCATGAAATCCACCATGCCCAATAAAATACCGTCCATGTACTTTGCCAATTCTGTTCTTGTCCAACACCTTTGTAGCTGTTAGTCCAGAAACTTAATTCGAAAAATTCATATACATAATGACCTATGTTTTGTACAAATGATTTTAATAAAAATAGTGTAGGTCCTACAAAAAGAATAAAAAGCATAAGAAAAAGAGCCAGCAACATATTCCATTCGCTCAATTTTCTAATTCCTTTATCCAAGCCGGCTATCAGCGATAATGTGGCAAATGCAGTAATAATAACAATTAGAATAATCTGCATGGTTGTGCTGATTTCTACATTAAAAAGGTAATTTAATCCGGAATTAACCTGCTGTACTCCAAATCCTAAAGAGGTTGCTAGTCCGAAAAGGGTCGCAATAACTGATATGGTATCAATAGCATCACCCCAAAACCCATAAATTTTATCTCCTAATAATGGGTGAAAAATAGAACGAACAGTAAGAGGTAATTTTCTGTTGAAAGTAAAAAATGCCAAAGCTACACCTACTACTGCATATAATGCCCAAGCGTGTACTCCCCAATGTAAAAAAGTTACCCCCATTGCCGTTTTGGCAGCAAGGGCTTTAGTTGCTGTATCTTTCACAAAGGGATTGCTATTGAAATGATAAATAGGTTCTGCAACACTCCAGAATAGAAGTCCAATACCCATTCCTGCGCTAAAAAGCATTGAAAACCAACCGGCTTTGCTAAACTCAGGTTTGGCATCCTGACCACCAATTCGAATTTTTCCGAATTTCCCGAATCCTAAAAATAAAGAGTATAAAAGTAAACTGTTTACCAGTAAAATAAATAGCCATCCTGCATTGTTTGCTACAAAATTTTGTGTGGAAACAAACCATTTTTCAATGGGTTTCCCGGTAATTAAAGTAGTAGCAACGAGTATTATTATGATGGATAATGAGCCAATAAACACCGTTCCGTTGGCTTTTATCCCTAAAAATGATCTTTTGTCGTTTTGTTTTTTCATGTATTTGCGTTATTAAGTTAAAACATAAAAGAAAAAAAACTCAAATACTTCGTTGTGCTCATTTAGTAAACAGTCATTTACAATTAATAAACTCCTTGATTTGTAGAGTTTCGGAAGTATCTATCTTAATGCTTTCTTTTCAGAAGCTATGGAGGACAAAAGTCTTCTTGCAAGTACTATGTAATTGTATTTTCTGCTTTATGTTTAATGATGAGTTTTTACCTGAATTTTATTCCCTTTATGTTGCGAATAAACTGAATGTATTTTAGGGTGTGCTTTGTTGGAATTTATTGTGTAGGAGGAACGAATTTAGGCGATTGAATGCGGAACACACTAAACGCAAAAGAGTAAATTTTTTGGTTCCTTTTTGAATATAATTTAATTACTTTCATAGCATTTACGAAGTTACAAAAATAATTGAATTTGTAAAAAATAATGTGAATTTTATGCAGAAAACAAGAGTTTAATTTCTTTTTTGTATCTTGCGAGGTTAAATAGTTTTATTAAAAATTAGCCATAAAAGAATTATAATTCAATCAAGTATTATGAATACAAAATTATTTCGTAGTGTTAGTGTATTGTTGGTTTCCTTTTGGATGTTTACATCTGCTGCGGTTGCTCAAATAGCAGAAAAGGGGACCCCTGTTTTCTTACAAACAAAGCAAAAAAAAGCACTTGAGGTTGTTGAGATGCCTCCTTTTGTTCCTATTTATAAGAATATAATTCAAAAGAAACAGCATATTGGATTGCAGACTAAAGCAATGCAATATGCTTATGAATATAAGGTGTCTTATAATATGAATAACAGTGGAGTTTGGCAGAAATTACCCGATGGACGCAGGGTTTGGCGTCTGGCAATACGTTCGAAAGGTGCTTATTCTTTAGGATTGTGGTTAAGTAAATATCATTTGCCGAAAGGAGCAAAATTATTTATTTATAATACCGGGAATAATTATTATTTGGGGGCATTTACAGCAAAAAATAACAAGCCTTGGGGGACTTTAGCCATACAGGCTTTTGCCGGAGACAAATTAATTTTAGAGTATATTGAGCCTGAAAATCCTGATTTTAAAGGAGAATTAGAGGTTGGAGGAGTATTGCACGACTATAAAAACATTTTTAAATATATAAATGGAACAAGCCTCAACAGTTTAGGAGACTCGGGTAGCTGCAATGTTGATGTTAATTGCGATGCAGGAGATGATTGGCAGATAGAGAAGCGAGCCGTTTGTAAAATTATTAGTAACGGATATTATGGTTCTGGTGCTTTGTTAAATAACTCCAATTTTGATGCAATTCCCTATTTTTTAACTGCATATCATGTGATATCTACACCTGAAAAGGCTCATAATGCAGTGTTTTATTTTAACTTTGAAAATACAGCTTGTAAAAGCCATGATGCTAAAGATAATCAGACCATTTCGGGAGCAGAATTAAGAGCAATATCAGCATTGAAAGAAACTAAAGATGGATGGAAGCCTCATCTTGATTTTGCTTTATTGGAAATGTCGAGTCAGCCTCCTGTTGCTTACAATGCCTATTATGCTGGTTGGGATTATAGTGGCAGAGTACCTGCATTTACTGTTAGTATTCATCATCCCGAGGGAGATGCAAAGAAAATAAGTATAGATAATGATGCTCCTAAGACTTCTACCTATGAAGATAATGAATATAAATTCGATAAAGATTCGCATTGGCAAATTTTAGAGTGGGATTTGGGAACCACTGAAGGTGGTTCGTCCGGAGCTCCTCTGTTTGATGAAAACCATAGAATTATAGGTGATTTAACCGGTGGCGATGCTTCGTGTTCTGCTCCTGTAAATGATTTTTATGCCAAGTTATCGGTAAGTTGGGATAAATTCCCCGATAAAGAAAATCAGTTAAAATATTGGTTGAATCCTAAAAATATAACAAGTAAAACGTTAAATGGTTTCGATCCAAATGTTGATTTATATGCCGATTTTTCACTTTCAAAGGAGATGGTTTGTGTTGATGTGGCTGTGGAGATAACCAATCTTTCGGTGGGGGAGCCACAGAATTATGTGTGGGATTTTGGTGAAGGAGCAGAACCTCGTAGAACAGCAACCGGAGCATATCCTCCTAAGGTTCGTTATAAAACGCCGGGAATAAAAACAATAACTTTAACTGTTGAGAAAAATGGTAAAACCAACAGGGTTTCAAAGCAATTGAATGTTGTAGCTTTGCCTAAGGCAAATTTTAGTTATGTTTTACAGGGAGGAACAAAGGTTAATTTTATTCAAAAATGTAACGACGCACAATATTATTTGTGGCATTTGGGAGATGGTACGACTTCCACAGATGCTGTTGTAGAGCATATTTACAATGAAATGGAAGCTTATAATGTTACCTTGAGGGCAGGAAATGATTGTGGAGATAATACTGTTTCTAAAATTGTTGCTTTGTCGTATGATAAAGCCGTGTTGATTTACCCTAATCCTTCCGATGCAGAATTTAATATCGATTTACATCGAGTGAAAAACGAACGGGTATTATGGGAGCTTTATAGTGAAAGTGGAATGAAAATACAGAATGGGGTGGCTAATAAAGCGAATAATATAAAGTTGAATTTATATCGTCTGCAAACAGGTGTGTATCTGCTGAAGTTAAATATCGATGGCAAAGTTTTGGAGCGTAAATTACTGAAAATAGATTAAATCCCAATTTCGAAACTTTTAGTAAAGTGAAACCCAATTGCTAACTAAATAATTATAAGTGTTTTGTGGATTTAGTTAGATGGGGGTATGTGTCAGGGGATACTGAAAGTACAAGAAAATAAATACTTTTTGTAACGAAGCATGGTTCTCTATATGGTGAGTGTAAAAAAAAGTATCTAAAATGTTTTTATTGTGTAATCGATTTCAGTATGAATTAAGATTGTAAAATTACAACATAAAAATAATGATATAATTATTCGTCTTTTAAAAATAATAGTTGTATATTTATAGACCATAATATTTTAGAGTATTAATGGAAGAAATTGCTGATAGCTTTTGGCTGGAGTTGCATTGCATTAAATCTCGAAAACTTATAAGAGGAAAAGTATTTTTTATACTTTTTTAATAATATTATCATATCATTATTAACACAATAAAAATTTTATAGTTATGAGTAACAATACAGGAACAACAATTTTGGCTGTATTTGCAGGTGCAGTTATTGGAGCTACAGCAGGGGTATTATTAGCACCTGATGAGGGAAAGAAGACCCGTAAGCAAATAAAAAAAACATTTAATGAGCAGACTCAGAAAATGGAAGAAAAGCTAAAAGAATTTAGTGAGACAATAAAAACTAAAGTGAGTACCAACAAAGAAACGCTTGAAGAGAAAGTGGAAGACTTGTTGTCGTCATCGAGCTATAAAGCTGAGGAGGCCATTGAGTTCTTAGAAAGGAAATTAGCAGATTTAAAAGAGGCAAATGCAAAATTACAGAAATAGACGATGGATTTAGGGCAAATAAAAGACGGAGCAGGCGCTTTAAAGAAAGATATAGAAGAGATTGCTGTAACGCATGTAAAATATTACAAGCTTTGGCTATTTCGTTTTATTGTTCGTTTACTGACAAATATCTTTTGGGGAGTGTTGTTTGCGGTGAGTTTCTTCTTTGCTTTTGTTTTTATTGCTGTGGCAGGGGCTTTAGTTTTGTCTGACTATCTAGATAGTATGCCGTTGGGCTTTTTAATTGTGGGAATTGTTTTTATCCTGGTCGTATTTTTGATATACGTTCTTGCACGAAAGTATGTTAATAGATTATGGCTGAGAAAGTTGTCGGAAATTTATTTTCAAGAATAAAAAAAGAATTATGAGAAAGAGCTATAATAACTTTCAGGAAATTGATAACGATATAAAAATCCTGCAATTGCAGAAGAATATTGCTGTTGCAAAGTTTCAAAATAGAGTGCAAACAATGGCTGTGCAAGTAAAAGAAGAATCAGATACTTCTATTTGGATAAGAATGGCTAAATTGGTACAGCATGTTGTTTTTTTGCGCAGAAACCAAATCATTTTATTAACGACAGAGTTTTTGTTACGGAGATGGTTGTTTCGGAAAAAAAAAGAGCATAAGAAATAAATAAAGCTTCAAATGCTGGTAACATTTTGGTAGATGTAAAATGTATTTATTCTATTAATAACAACTAAAATTGCTTTTAAGAGAGGGTCAAAAATAAAAAAAGGAATGTGTTTTGCATTCCTTTTTTTTATGGTATGATGCGTAATGTAGGTGTTCTATTCCTTCGGACTGAGCAAGGTAAGGTAGTTTGGCGTATTCAATTTGACAACTTAGCAATATATGGCTAATGTGGAGTCGCAAAAAAGAGTTGATTGTGGATTGTTTTGAATAAGCATAATCTAATATTCAGTTGAACCGTCGCATGCCGAACGGAAGAACGTACGGTGGTGTGAGTGAGAGTAATTTGTTAATTCTTGCAATAAGCAGATAGTTGTGTTAGATGGAAAAAATAAGTTAATCTTTTTTTATAATAGAAAATATTTGGGCGGAATTGCTTTAGGGGATATGTAGAAGTATAATATGTTATTTGTGATTTATGTTGAGTAATGTTTGATTTATGTAAAACTGTTTTATTGTTGTTTGTGTATTTTTAGTTTTTCTAAATTATTGTTTGTGTTTTTTGTTATGTATTGATTATTAGTGTTTTAGGAGGTGTCGTTTTATTTAATGTATTGTGTTTTATTAAATTTATTGTATTTTATTGTGCGGTAAGTTGTTTATTGTTGATAAATGTATTATATTTAACCTTTGTAAATTGCTATCAATAAATGTGCAATTGAAAATTAATTACTAACTAAACATTATTTTTATGAAGAAAATGATTGGTCTGTTTGTATTTTTAACATTTGTGGGAATGCAAATAGTAAATGCACAAAGCAAAACGGTTACGGGAACAGTAACCGGTGCTGAAGACGGCTTGGGGATACCCGGAGTATCCGTGATTGTAAAAGGAACAACAAATGGTGTTAGTACCGACATTAATGGTAAGTATTCTTTAAAAGTTAACGCTTCGGATGTGTTGCTGTTTTCTTTTGTGGGGATGATTTCACAGGAAATTACCGTTGGCAGTAAAACAGTAATTAATGTGGTGCTGAAAAGCAAAGCTATCGGAGTGGAAGAGGTTGTAGTGACTGCAATGGGGTTAACCCGTGATAAAAAATCGATAGGATTTGCGGTACAAGACGTAGGAGCTAAAGAATTGGAAAAGGTAAAACAATCGGATGCGATTTCTGCTCTAGCAGGTAAAACTGCCGGAGTTCAAATATCTTCCGGTTCATCAATGTCAGGTTCTAACCGCATTCTGATTCGTGGAGCGAATTCTATTTTTGGAGAAAACCAGCCGCTGTTTATTGTTGATGGTGTACCTATGGATAATGGAAACTATAATTCTTCAGGAGTACAAGCTGGTTTTGGAGGTGTCGATTATGGAAATATGTTGAATGACCTGAATCCTGATGATATTGCAAATATCTCAGTATTGAAAGGTACAGCTGCAGCTCTTTATGGTTCTCGTGCGGCTAATGGTGTAATTATGATTACCACTAAATCGGGTAAAGCAGGAAAAGATAAGGTGGGACTTACCATTAATTCAAGTGTTGAGTTTGAATCTATTCATGATTTACCAGGCTTGCAGCGAGAGTATGGTGGTGGTGCTATTATACCCGATAGTAAAGGAGGTGTAAACGGATTCCAACAAGTAAACATTAATGGTAAAACTTACAACGTTCCCCAGTATGCTGTTGATGAGAGTTGGGGACCAAAATATGATCCGAATCTTAAATATTTGCCTTGGTATGCTTTTGATAAAGAGAGTTTTCCTAATTATTATCTAAAAGAAGTTCCTTGGGTTGCTCCTAAACACGATGTGGAGGATTTCTTTGATACCGGTGTTAAATATACCAATTCTGTGGCTGTTACAAGATCCGGACAGAGTTATGGTCTTCGTTTTGGATTTACAAATACTCATTTAACTGGTGTTGTGCCAAACTCTTCTCAAAATAAAAATAGTTTTAGTGTTAAAGGAAATGCTAAGATATTAGATAAACTGAAAGTAAATGCGGGAATTAATTTTTCTCGTCAAAAGACAGAAGGACGTCCTACCTTTGGATATGCAGATAAGAGTTTCTCTCAAAAATTCTTCCAATGGGGACAACGTCAATTAGATTTTGGAAAACTGAAAGATTATAAAAATATAGATGGTTCTCAACGTACTTGGAACAGAAAAGCCTGGAATAATCCAACTCCAAATTATGCAGATAATCCATACTGGACAGTTTATGAAAATTATGGAGATGATGAGCGTGATCGATTCTGGGGAAATGTAAGTCTTTCGTATGAAATTATGAAAGGGTTAAATGTAAAAGGAAGTGTATATGCCGATACTTATACATTCCAAGTTAGAGAGCGTACAGCTGTTGGTTCTCAATCTCAGTCGTCTTATTATGAGGCTGTTCGTAATAGCTACGAATACAATTATGAGTTAACACTGAATTACGTTAAAGATCTTACTGAAGATTTGAATTTAACGGCTATGATTGGTGCGAATAAGAGAACTTCAAGATATACAAGTACTTTGGGTTCTACCAATGGCGGGTTAGTTGTTCCGGGGCTTTATGATTTAAATAACTCTAAGGGTAATGTAACTCCGTTTGATTATTTACGCAAAAGGCAAACAAATAGTACGTTTGCTAGTGTGTCTTTAGGATATGCTGATATGTTATTTTTAGATCTAACTGCACGTAACGACTGGTCTTCAACTTTACCTGATGATAACAATAGCTTCTTTTATCCATCAGTATCGTTAGGATTTTTGTTCTCTCGTTTAACTAAAGAAAGTTTGCCGTGGTTATCTTTCGGTAAGTTACGTTTAGGTTGGTCTGAAGTGGGTAATGATACAGAACCGTATAGAGTGGAAACGACTTACCCATTTAATGCTAATGGACCATTTCAGGAAAATCCACGCTTGTATGCTCCAAATGTTTTGAATAACTCAGAATTAAAACCAGAAAGAACAGCCAATGTTGAAGTAGGTATTGATTTGCGTTTCTTAAAAAATCGTGTGGGTTTAGAGTTTACGTGGTATAAAAATAATACAACCGACCAAATTATACCTTTAGATATTTCTAAAACAACAGGATACTCATCTAAATTTATTAATGCAGGTGAGATGGAGAATAAAGGGGTTGAGTTAACGTTAAAAGCAACTCCTGTTAAAACGGAAGATTTTTCATGGGATTTAGCAGTGAATTACTCGTCGAATAAAAGTAAATTATTGTCGATATATACTGATAAAAGTGGAATTAAGTTAACCGAGTTGCAGATTGCCCGGGCTCCATTTAGTCAGGTTTATTTAATGGCTCGTGTGGGTGAGGCGTATGGTCAGTTAGTAGGATACGATTATGCTTATGATGAAAATGGTAACCGTATAGTTGATGCCGATGGTTATTACGTGCACTCAGAAAAGACTAAAAATTTAGGTTCTGTTATGCCTGACTATAATTTAGGTATCAGAAACAGTTTTACCTATAAAAACTTCGATTTTAGTTTCCTTTTAGATATTCAAAAAGGTGGAAAATATTTTTCTTTAACACATCTTTGGGGTATGTACTCAGGAATGTTGAAGGAAACTGCTACTTACAATGCCAATGGAAAAAATATTCGTGAGCCTGTGAAAGATGGTGGTGGTATCTTATTGAATGGTGTGCATTCCGATGGTTCTAGAAATGAAACTTATGTGCCTGCACAAAATTGGGCTGCCGAACATTATTATAGCAAAATTGCAAGTCAAAATGTATTTGATGCAGACTATGTGAAATTGCGAGAGGTAACTTTAGGATACACATTCCCTGATTTTAAATTTGGCCCATTTACCAACTTAAGAATTTCTGCGTACGGTAAAAACTTATTAACATTTGGCTTAGACTGGGATAATTTCGATCCGGAAACATCCGTTGGAGGTTCAGGTAATATTCAAGGTATTGATGGTGGTTTTGTACCTGCCACGAGATGTTATGGATTTAATGTTCAATTTGGTTTTTAAAATAATAAAAAGATAAAATTATGAATACAATAAAATATAAATTATTGATTTTGTTTGTGGCTCTATCATGGGTGGCCTGTGATGTAGACTACGAAAAAAATCCTAATGAGGCAACAACACCGCCAACAACGGCATTGTTTAACAATTCGACAGTTTCTTTAATGAGTTTGATGAACGACGAGTGGTGGGAAGGACGTTTTACTTTAGTAGTGATGCAATATTGGGCACAGACAAATTATACTGATGAAGACCGCTACCAGTTTAGAACCAATGTGGCTGAGCGTTGGGAGGCATTCTATGGAGCGATGGAAGATTATCGTTTGATGATTAAAATGAATACCGATGAAGCTACTAAAAATGGAGCGTTAGCTTATGGTCCTAACGAAGGACAGATTGCAATGTGCCGTATTATGTTGTCGTATATGTTCGATATCATGACAAGTACTTATGGTGATTTACCTTATTGGTCTTATGGTGCTCAGGATAATCCCGATTTTCAGGGATTGCAGGCAACTACAGGTATATTAACACCTAAATATGCAACACAAAGAGATATTTTCGTGGATATTTTAAAGGAGTTATCTGAGGCTCAGGATCAATTGGCTTCTGTTGCAGGTAAAACTGTAAAAGGTGGGGATCCTGTATATGGTGGTGATTTGGATAAATGGCGTAAGTTTGCTAATTCGTTACGATTAAGAATAGCAATGAAACTGATGGGAACTTCAGAAGATGCATTGGCTAAGGCTGCTTTTGCTGATGCGATTGCCGATGGTGTTTTCACCTCAAATGCTGATAATGCTAAGTTGCTATATGAAAATAATAGTACCAATGGAGCTCCATTTTATAAGGCTTTTTATGTTTCTAATCGAGAAGATTTTTCCGTTGCTTATCCTTTTATGACATTGTTAAAGGGGCAGGATTTAACCACCACAACACCAAAGGTGAATCCTTTTAAGAATATGATAGATCCTCGTTTACCTATTTTTTCTGATCAATCAATTGTGGTTGCCGATAGTGCAAGAGCATATCCAAGCTTAAATGCAGAAATGGATAAGTATATTAGTATGCCTTATGGTGTTCAGGATGCAGAAGCTAAGGCTTTTAAATGGTGGTCTTTCCCTGGAAAAGAAATCCTAAAAGCTGATTTTGCAGTGCCAATGATGGACTATTCAGAGGTGTTGTTCTTACTTTCGGAATTTAAAGGTTGGAGTGAGCAAGAATACCAAAATGGTGTAATAGCTTCTATGCAAAAATGGGGTGTTCTACAAGCAGATATAGATGCTTATATGCGAACTCTTCCTGCTGCAACTCAGGAAACTGTTTTAACTCAAAAGTATATTGCATTGTATATGCAGTCTCATCAGGCGTGGACAGAGTATAGAAGAACCGGTTATCCTAAATTTTTAGTATTACCTGGTGAAAGTTATACTGAAGGTGTTATTCCTGGAAAAGGAGAGGCTGCACAAATTTATTCCTATACTTTTACTCCTGCTGTAGAGGGAATCACCAATTTGCCAAGTCGTAGTAATTACTCCAGTGAAGAGCAAAATCTGAATAAAGAGAATTATGAAGCAGCAGTTGAAAGGCTTAAAGGTGGAGATAAAATCACATCGAAACTTTGGTGGATGAAATAATTCACATATAAACCCTATTTTAAGGCTACTCTAAAAAGAGTAGCCTTTTTTGAGTGGTATTGGTTTTGATAATCAGGTTTTTGATGGTTGATATTATGGTTATGTATAGGAGAAAATTATTTATTGTTTGGAGATTAAAACTTTTTTTTACATTTTTGGCAACTCAAAATATGATAGCAGTTATATTGTTTAAAGTATTTTATATAGGTTAGTATATTATAGATGCTGTAAAATGCAAGTCTTAATATAATGTGTGTTAATTATTTTAATTTAATCACTAACTAAAAGTTTTATGAAAAAAGGTTTAATTTCGATGCTAGTCCTGCTGTTTGTAGGGCTGCAGAGCGTATTCGCTCAGAGTCACGAAATTTCAGGGGTTGTAACTTCCGCAGATGACGGATTAACAATTCCCGGAGTTTCTGTTATGGTAAAAGGTACAACCACTGGTGTTAGTACTGATTTAGATGGTAAGTATACTTTAAAAGTTCCTGCCGATGCTAAAGTATTGGTGTTTTCTTTTGTAGGAATGGAAACACAAGAAATTGCTATTGCAGGTAAAACTACCATTAATGTGGTTTTAAAGTCTGCTGCAAAAACAATTGGAGAGGTTGTGGTTACTGGTTATAGTGTTGTAAATAAAAAGAGCTATACTGGTGCAGCTTCTGTTGTGAAAAGTGAAAGTTTAGTGAAAACAGCAGGCGGTGTAACTAAAGCTCTTCAAGGTAAAGTTGCCGGTGTACAAGTAATGGGTGACGATATTCGTATTCGTGGATATGGGTCTCTTTCTGCATCATCAGAACCATTGTATGTGGTTGATGGTGTTATTGGTGCTCCAAGACCAAGCGATGAGGATATTGAAGCTATGACAGTATTGAAAGATGCTGCAGCTACAGCTCTTTATGGTTCTCAGGGTGCTAATGGTGTTATTGTTATAACCATGAAAAAAGGTAAAAAAGGAAAAACCAAATTCAATGTTAAGTACCAGCACACCATTGATAAGTTGCTTTCTCCTGAGTGGGATAGAATGAATGCATCTCAATACTATAAGCATCAGTTTTTGGGTACTGTAAATGCATACCCTGGTGAAACAGAAGATCGAATTTATGCTTTATTTGATAAAGCAATGAGAAACAACAACCCTTATAATATGGCAAAACCATTCAATATAGATGGAACATTAAAAGATAATGCCAAATTATTATATGATACCAATTGGGTTGATGCATTATTGAAAACTTCTGTTAAAGATGAGGTTTATTTCTCGGTAGCTGGTGGTAATGAAAAAAGCAATTTTCATATTTCAAGTAAAGCATGGGATAGAGATGGTTATCTAGATGCTATTTCAAGTAGAGGTCTTTATAATGATTTGAAATTTGCAACAAAATTAAGCGATAAAATTAAATTCTCTATAAGAACATCGCTTTCTTACTGGCAGGGTTCTACAGCTTATACAAGAGGAGCAAGTGAAAATAATTTATTGTATGTAGGTTATAGTATGTCTCCAGCAACTCCTATTTACGAGATGACAAAAGTTGATAATAATGACGGAACTTACGGTTATAAAGAAAATCGTAATAGATATAATTGGATTAATCCTAACTATAATGACTATAATCCAGTTGCTTTATTAGAAATGGATCCTCGCAAGAATTATGGATTATGGGTTTTCTTCGCTCCTAAGTTAGATGTGGAGATTATTAAAGATTTAAAATTCTCTACAACTTTTGTTGGTCGTTATAATACTTCAAATTCTTCGTTGTTCCAAAATCCATTTCATGGTTCTGGACAAACAGAGAATGGATTATCACAAAAAAAGAATGATAATAGCAGAAGTTATTTTATTAAAAACATCTTAACTTATCGTTTTGACTTGAATGAAGATCACCACTTTAAAGCTTTATTGGGTAATGAGGTGTATGATTATATAAATAAAGATTTTTCAGCTACTAAAGTTGGCTATCCTTTGGGAGGCGAAATTTCAGATGAGTTATCTTCTGGTCAAAAGCCACGTCATGCAAATTCTGGTACTGTTGAAGAAGGTCGAATTTCTTATTTCTCTAATTTAGAATATAACTTTTTAGGAAAATATTTCCTTTCCGGTTCGTTCCGTACTGATGGTTCTTCTAAGTTTGGTCCTGATAATCGATGGGGGAATTTCTGGTCTGTTGGTGGCTCTTGGAGAATTTCTGAGGAAGATTTCTTTGATATGGAATGGGTAAATAATTTAAAATTAAGAACTTCTTACGGTATTACTGGTAACAATAGCATTGGTGATTATAAGTATGGTAACTACTATTCAATGGGGGCTGATTATGACGGTCAAACCGGTTTGTTACACACTAATCTTCCTAATAATCTGCTAGGTTGGGAGGAATCTACAAGTTTCTCTGTAGGTCTTGATTTCGATTTATTTAACCATCGTTTATCCGGTACTATCGAAGGTTACAAGAGAGGCTCTGATGGTCTATTATACAAGGTGCCTATTCCTATAACCTCGGGTTTCCCTTCTATCTTAATGAATATTGGAGAGATGGAAAATACCGGTGTTGAGTTAGAACTAAACGGGAAGATTATTGACTCTAATGACTTGAAATGGACTTCTACATTTACAATGTCAACCAATAAAAATAAGATTGTATCATTGCCTACTAAACAAGTGATTAATGGAACTAAGAGATGGGTTAAAGGAGGTTCGTTGTATGACTATTACTTGAGAGAGTGGGCCGGCGTAGATCCTGCAAATGGAGATCCTCTATGGTATAAAAATGAAGAACAAGCTGATGGTAGCATCAAAAAAGTAACTACCAATAGCTATAGAGATGCAACTTATTATACCAACTTAGGTCAATCTACTCCTAAAATGTATTTAGGCTTATCAAATGAATTATCTTATAAAGGTTTTAACTTATCGGTTGATTTAGTAGGTGGTTTTGGTCATAAAGTTTATGATGGAAGATATGCAGCAGCTATGCATGATGGTCAAGGTAAGGCTAGGAATTTGGCTGTAGATGCTTTAAATGCATGGACTCCAGATAACACAAAAACTAATGTTCCTAAATATATTTATGGAAACACTAATAAGAGTAACAGTGCTTCTTCTCGTTGGTTAGTTAATGGCGATTATGTTAAGATCAAGAATGTTTCGTTGAGTTATAATTTGTCTTCACAGCTGGCTAATAAGTTATATTTAGATTCAGCACGTGTATTCTTTACTGTTGATAATGTTTACTCATTCTCTGATTATAAGTCAGGAGATCCTGAAATTAGCCTTTCAGGTGTAAGTAGTGGGGTTTCATTCAACAATAGTAGAGTGTTTAGAATTGGTGTAGATATTAAATTTTAAAAAAAAATAATTATGAAAAAGATAATATTAGCCCTGTTAGGGGCAACTTTACTATGGTCTTGTAGTGAGAGTTTGTTAGATAAAGAATCTACGGCAGAGATTTCTGCAGAGAAAGCATTCTCCAATGGAAAAACTATTGAGGCTGTAAGAGTAGGAATGTATGCAGAACTAGCATATAAAGGTGCCGGAGCATTTTATACTATGAAATTACCTGTTTTAAGTGATATTCTTGGTAATGATATGGTGTATGGTGCTACTTGGTATCAAACTTATAATGATGTTTATAGTTATAAGGCAATTCCAAGAAGTGCTGCACCATCTCAGGTTTGGCAATCATTATACTATGCCACAGAGATTACAAATACAGTACTTACCAAATTAACTGACGACTCATATAAAGTTGTAAGAGCAGAGGCAAAGGCTATTCGTGGAATGATTCATGTGGATGCTGCACGCTTTTTTGGAAAAGCTTATCATTTGGATAATGGAGCATCAAAAGCACTTCCATATATCACAGGAATAGAATATGATCCAGCGAAACCGGGTGATATTAGAAAGCCTTTCAGAAATACAATGAAAGAGATTTATGAGTTAGCAATAAAAGATTTAACTGAGTCGTTGGTTGATTTGCCTGAATTGCAAGGGAATGTAAGTATTATGAATAAAAATGCTGTTCATGCTATTCTTTCTCGCATCTATTTAGATATGCACGATTACGAAAAAGCAAAAATGCATGCTGAAGAAGCATTAAAGGGTACTGAACTAATGACTGCAGAAGAATATTACAATGGTGATTTGTCAAGAGTAAATAACGAGAGTATTTTATGCTTTAAGAGTAATAAAAATAAATATTCTAAATGGAGAACCATTACTTCATTTTTCGATAACTGGGATGGAATGGGAGATGATTATTTAGTAAATTCTTCATTATTTCAACTTTTTGCAAAAACTGATTTAAGAAGAAAATTCTTTGTTGTTGAAATTTATCCTAGTAACAATAGCTATCGTTATGAATATTGGAAAGATTATAAAACTAAGCCTGAATTAGGTTTATTGTTAGCACAAAATTTATCTCCTAAAGGTTATTATGCCTATGGTAAAATGCCAAGAAAAGATTCTAACTTAGAAAATAAGGTGCGCGGAACTTTAGGTTTGGGAGATTATAACTATATTCGAGCTTCAGAAATGGTGTTGGTTGTTGCTGAGTGTGAGGCCAGATTAGGAAACACTGCTAATGCGCAAGATCAATTATATAAAATACAGCATCGTGCTGACGAAACAGTTGTAAAGTCGACTAAAACCGGTGAAGAGTTGATTGATGAAATTCTTGTGGAGCGTAGAAAAGAGCTCTTTGGAGAAGGACATTCTTTAAGAGATATTCTTCGTTTAGGAAAAGGGTTACACCGCGATGGAAGTCAGCCAACAAAAGTTGATTTAGAAGCAGGAGATCCAAGATTCCAATGGCCATTACCAAACTATGCTACCGATAGAAATCCTAATTTATTAAAATAATAAATAGTATGATCAATAAAAAACCTGTCTTTTGACAGGTTTTTTTATTTAATAATAATTATATTTTTTATATTTTAGCGTCCTGTTAAATAAATGAACTCTAAAATGATAAATTTTAGATAAGTGAGAAAATATAAATATCGCTGTATAGGTGGTGATTTATAGTTTCTTTAATATGAAAAATATTTAATTCAAAACAAAAAAAAGAGGTGTTTTAGAAAAACCTCTATTTTATTATTTATAAAAATAAAAATATATGAAACAATTATTATTTGCCACATTATTGATGTGTGGATTGGTTTTTTGTGTTAAAGCGCAAAAAACAGGTGATTTTAAAACCTATAAGTTACAAAATGGTTTAACGGTAATTTTAGATCAAGACACCTCACAAAAAGAAGTTGTGGGAATTGTAGGAGTTAATGTTGGTTCTAAAGACGAAGAAGAAGATGCAACCGGACTGGCTCACTACTTAGAACACATGCTGTTTAAGGGAACACAAACCATGGGAACTTCTGATTGGGAAAAAGAGAAACCTTTAATTGATGAAATATATAAACTTTACGATAAGTTACAAGGAGCAAAAAACCAGGAAGAGATTCAAAAAATTAACGAAGAGATTAATAAAGTTTCACAAGAAGCAAGTAAATATGCTATTCCTAATGAATTGTCGAAGTTAGTGGAACAAATGGGTGGTATAGATATGAATGCTTCCACCAGCTTTGATGTTACCGAGTATCATAATACATTTCCTCCTAATCAGTTAGAGGGATGGTTAGATTTATATGCTCATCGTTTTCAGAAGCCGGTATTTCGTTTGTTTCAAACAGAGCTAGAAGCAGTTTACGAAGAGAAAAACAGAGCAGAAGATAATCCATCCAGAGCATATTCTAGTAAATTATATTCTAGTATGTTTAAAAATCATCCTTATGCCCGTCCTATTATTGGTTATACCGAACATTTAAAAAGACCAAATATCAGCAAAATGCGTGAGTTTTTCGAAAAGTGGTATGTGCCTGAAAACATGGTACTGATTCTTTCGGGAAATTTTGATATTGCTAAAGCTGAAAATATTATTGCAGATAAATTTGGTAAATGGGAAGCCAAAAAAGCTCCGGTTAGAGAACCTAAAAAACTGCAAGGTTTTAAAGGTAAAGAGGTAGTTAAAGTAAAACTAACCCCTTTCTTAAAAGGAGAGATGGTTTACAATTTGCCTAATTGTTCGGAACAAGAAAACTTGGTAATGGATGTTGTTTCTGATTTATTATCGAATTCAGCACAAACCGGGTTATTAAATAAATTAAGCTTAGATGGGGATGTGCTTTATGCCGGAGCAGGAAATCAAGAACTAAAAGACGGAAGTATGTTTTCCATTAGTTTTGCTCCTGTTTTTGATATAAATCAGCGTCGCCAAATGTCGTTTAAATCAGCCGAGAAATTGATTAATGCACAGATAAAAAAATTAAAGAAAGGTGATTACGAAGATTGGTTGTTGGAGCAAGTAAAAACCAATATGGTAGCACAATACGAATTAGCAATGGAAAATAGCATGATTCGTGCCCGAATTTTATTAGATGCTTTTATCAAAGGCTATGCCCCAGACAAAGTATTTAACTATAAAAATGAATTGGCTGCTGTTGATAAAGATATGGTAAGTAAAGCTGTTGAAAAATACATAGGTAAAGATTATCTGGCATTTTATTCGTATAAAGGAGAAGCTGATAAAGAAAAAATAGAAAAGCCAAAATTAGATCCTATTAAGCCGCAAAAACACGAGCCTTCGGAATATGCAAAATATTTTCAAACTATTCCAGTTACTAAAGCAGAACATAACTTTATGGATTTGAATAAAGATGTAACTACTTTATTATATCAAGATAAGATTAAGTTTCATTATGTGCCAAATAAGCGTAACAATGTATTCAATATGGATATTGTATTTAATGTTGGAACTCAAAAAATTCCAATGTTAAAATATGCCGTGCGATTAATGAATAATGCTGGAGTAATGGCACAGTATAAACCCGATGAACTTCGTAAAGAATTTGGTAAGTTAGGAGTAACTTATGGTTTTTCGGTATCGCCTTATAAAACATCGGTACATATGCAGGGAAGTGAGAAAAATTTAGCTCAAGCTTGCCAGTTGCTTTCAAGATTAATGTTATTACCTAAAATTGAAGAGAAAGCATTGAACCGTATTGTTGGTTCAGAATATCAGAATCGTATGATTGGGAAAAAATTAGCAGGGGTACAAGTTTCTGCCTTAAATCAATATGTTTTGTATAAAAACAAGAGTAGTTTTATTGATAGAATAAAATTAGAAGATTTAATTTCTGTTTCACCTTCACAGCTAACAGGTAAACTAAATGAAGCTTTAACCTATGATGCTGACATTTATTATTATGGGAATTTATCGATTTCAGAAGCAGGAAAAATTTTAAAAGAAAATTTAGCTTTTGGTTCTAATAGAAAGGACGGTGGTAAACCCGAGCAAAAAGAGACGGTTAAATACGACGAAAATACCATTATGTTGGTAAATAACTCAAAATCAACTCAAAGTCAGATTTTTTTATTTGTAAATGGAACAACTGTTCCTTTAGAGAAAAGACCTTTAGTTAGTGCATTTAATCAGTATTTTAGTGGTGGATTTACCGGCTTAATGATGAAAGAGATTCGAGAATTTCGTTCATTGGCCTATACTGCAGGGGCTAGTATAGTAACACCTATGCTACCTACATGGAATAGTAATTTTTATGGTAAAATAGGTACGCAAGCCGATAAAACTGTTGAAGCTGTTGAAGTTGCTGTAGGACTATTAAAGAATATGCCTGAGTATCCTGAAAGAATAGAAAATGTAAAACGCTACCTAATCAATTCTTCATTTTTATCTCGTCCATCAGATAGAAGTTTAGCATACGTCATTGATTTATTAAAAGAGCAAGGTTATAGCATAGATCCTACTCAGCAACATTTACCTACTTATAGAAATATGAAGTTTGAAGATATGGTTGCTTTCTATAAGGAACACCTGAAGGGAAAACCTTATGTGATTGGTATTGTAGGTCCTCTGAAAAAGATAGATACCGATGCTTTAAAGAATTTTGGAAAAGTTATTAAACTAAACAGTAGTAAGTTATTTTTAAAGGAATAAAAACGAATAATGTTTTCACAAAACGACTGCCTTACAGGCGGTCGTTTTTTATATCTTCAAATCTTGTTAATTAATCAGCCGAATAATCGATATAAAATGTGCTTACATATCAAATATTTACTTATATTAGCAACCGTTTTTGAAATAGATGTATAATTAAAATTTGATAACTATGTTTATGTTAATGGTTGTGGTGTTTGTGTTAGGGTATATTGCTATTGCTCTGGAACACCCATTGAAAATAGATAAAGCGGCAACAGCCCTTTTAACCGGTGTTATTACTTGGGCTATATATGCTCTTTTTTCGAATGATATTTTGGCAGAGAATGCAAGTAGAGCATGGCATACCTATTTGGAACACAATCCGGGAGCTAATATGTTGGAGTTTATCACTCACCATGAAATTTATCATCATCTTTCAGAGATAGCAACAATACTTTTCTTTTTATTGGGAGCAATGACTATTGTTGAGATTATTGACCAATATCAAGGGTTTAAAATTATTACTGATAAAATAAAAACTACTAATAAAATTAAATTGTTATGGGTGCTTAGCTTCTTGACCTTTTTTATGTCGGCAGCACTCGACAATTTAACCACTACCATTGTTATTGTGGCGTTGATAAGAAAGCTGCTGTCGGATCAGAAAAACAGATGGTTTTTTGCATCAATGGTGGTTTTGGCAGCCAATGCCGGAGGGGCTTGGTCGCCCATTGGAGATATAACTACAATTATGCTTTGGATTGGCGGAGAGGTAACTACAGCAAGTATTATTACCCGTGTAATTCTACCTAGTTTAGCAACTATGGTGGTGCCGCTAATCATTGTTAGTTTGTATGTGAAAGGCAGTATTGAGCGTCCAAAAGAAGAGGTGCGGGATAAAGAGCTTACCACATATAAACAACGGCTGTTGATTCTTATGATGGGTGTTTCGGCATTGCTATTTGTGCCGATATTTAAAACAGCTACACACTTGCCTCCTTATTTGGGAATGCTGTTTGGTTTAGGTGTAATGTGGGTAACTACCGAAATTATGGTACGTCGTGATGATTCAGAGGAGTTTAAAAGCAGGTTAAATGTAGCTACCATACTGAAAAAGATTGATGTTCCAACGGTATTTTTCTTCCTTGGTATTTTAACAGCTGTTGCCAGTTTGCAATCGGCGGGTCATTTAGATATTTTAGCGGGTTGGTTAGATAAAAATATTCATGATATTTATGTGATCAATTTGATAATTGGAGTTCTTTCTTCAATTGTTGATAATGTGCCACTGGTAGCCGCTGCGATGGGAATGTATCCTATCGAAAGTCCTGATGCTGTGGGCTATGCTGCGAATTTTGTTCAAGATGGATTATTCTGGGAGTTCTTGGCATATTGTGCCGGAACAGGAGGTTCTATGCTGATTATTGGTTCAGCAGCAGGAGTTGCAGCTATGGGAATGGAAAAAATCAATTTTATATGGTATTTGAAAAAAATATCATGGTTAGCTTTGATAGGCTATCTTGCCGGTGCCGGAGTTTATTATGTGCAAGCAATGATGTTACATTAAAATATAGAATGAAAAATAGAAAAGGATAATGCTGTTGAGGTGTTATCCTTTTTGTTTAACCTTACAGAAGAATGAAAAACCTTTACGGATTCTGATTTGAAACATTATTGTGTAATAAAAAATGAGGTTAGTTAACAATAAGGGGGGGATCAGAATGTCAAATGTGCGGTATAACTTTTTAAATCGGTATGAAAAATCTATTTTTGTGAGAATTTCATAATGTAAAATGCTGTATGGTAATTGATTTATATGAAACATTCATGACTGAAAATTTAGACACACGGCGAATAATTATTTGGTTGGAGGTTCGAAGTTGAGTGCCATTTTTTTGCGAACTTTGCGGTTAAACAAAACCTAAGGATAGCTATCAAAAGCCTGTAAAAAAAAACAGAAAATAGAGATAAGCTAATTCCTAACACCTAAAAAATAGATTAAGATGCAGAAATCAATAAAAAACAGACTTATTCAATTATTTGAAAATTGGAGTCACGATAAAGTAGAGGAAACACAATTGTTGCCGGAATCCGGTTCGTATCGGCAGTATATTCGTTTAATCGGCGAAAAACATACAGTGATTGGTGTTTATAATGCTGATATTAAAGAAAACAAAGCTTTTATTTCTTTTAGCCGTCATTTTTTTGAAAAAGGACTGCCTGTTCCTGAAATATATGTAGTAAATGAAGATTATGATATGTATCTTCAACAGGATCTGGGTAAAGTCAGCCTGTTGGATTATGTGATGCATTTACGCTTGGGCGAAGGATTTGCCACCGATTTGGTGGTTACCTATAAGAAAATTATTCAGCAGTTAATTCAATTTCAAACGAAAGGGGATCAAGGTCTTGATTATTCAGTTTGTTATCCTCGTAATAGTTTTGATAAGCAGTCTATGATTTGGGATTTGCACTATTTTAAATATTATTTCTTGAAGTTGGCAAAAATACCATTTGATGAACAGCTACTGGAGAACGATTTTCAACGATTTTCGGATTATTTGTTGGAGGCGCCCCGGGATTTCTTTCTATATCGAGATTTTCAATCTAGAAATATAATGTTAAAGAATGGGGATCCGTATTTTATTGATTATCAGGGCGGCAGGAAAGGGGCTCTACAATATGATTTGGCATCGCTGCTTTTCGATGCTAAAGCTGATATTCCTAAAGATATTCGTCAGCAGTTATTAGACTTTTATGTCAATGAGCTAAAGAAAGAAATACCTGTTGATGAAGAGCAGTTCAGGCAATTTTATCAAGGGTATGTGTTGATTCGTATGATGCAGGCAATGGGGGCCTTTGGTTTCAGAGGTTTTTATGAGCGGAAAGAGCATTTTCTACAGTCTATACCTTATGCTCTGAAAACTTTGAAGGAGGTGTTGTTTAAGGTTGATTTACCTATAGAAATACCTGAATTGACGGCTGCTTTGCATAAGGTCGTTAACTCAGAATTTTTACAGAAAGTAGGAAAAGAACAGGAGGTGAAATTATCGGTTGAAATTAACAGCTTTTCATACCGCAGGGGGATTCCGCTCGATAAATCTACAAATGGAGGTGGTTTTGTTTTCGATTGCAGAGCTATTCATAATCCCGGCCGTTACCGCGATTATGTGAATAAAACGGGAAAAGATCCTGAAGTGGTAGAATTTTTTAATACTAAAACCGATATGGCGATGTTTATGAATTCTGTATATCAGCTGGTGGATATGAGTGTGACAAAATATATGAAGCGGAAATTCACCAATTTACAGGTGAATTTTGGTTGCACTGGCGGAAGGCATCGTTCTGTTTTTGCCGCTGAAAGTTTAGCAAAACACTTGCGTGAAAATTTTGATGTGAATGTGGAGTTGAGACATATTGAAAGAGAAATAGAAGGTTAATACATGTGGTTGTAGTTTTGAATGTTTTTAATTTTTATGTAAGGTATTTGTTCCTGAGAAGACCTTTCTGTTGAGTGAGTGTGTCATATGTTACTGTAGGATAACCTTGTAAATTTTGAAAAAAAGCAATATCTTTAAATCGTTGTTTATAAAATAGAGATTTTATGATAGGGGGGAAGAAAACAAGAGAAGATTTAGAAAAAGAGAATAGAAAGTTAAAAGAGCAAATTATTCAGCTAAAACAGAAGTTAGAGGAAGAAAAAAGAGAAGAATCTTTTTTAAATCAATATAGTTGTCTTTTTACAAAGGCTCTGATGGTAGGGATTGGTTGGGATTTTATTTCAGATAAAATAGAGTGGTCGAGTAATGCAGCAGAAGTGTTTAATTGTATACCGGAAGAGTTGCCCGAAGATGCAAAATCATTTTTTGAAATAATACACCCTGATGATCTGGTCAGAGTGAAAGAGGAATTGGAACAAAAACTGATTTATGATGAAAATAGAAGTGATTGCAGTTTAGAGTTTCGTATCTTATTCAATTCTAGTGATATAATATGGATAGGTGCCAATGGAAAGATATTTTTCTCTGCAGAGGGGAAGGCTTTGTCGATGTTTGGTATCTTATTAGATATAAGCAAAATAAAGAATCAAGGACGTGAATTAGAAGAAAAAGAGACAATTCTAAAATCGATTTTTGATTATTCGCCAAATCAAATGTATTGGAAAGATTGTAATTTAGTTTACCAAGGTGTAAACAAGTCATTTGCCGATACAATGTGTGCAGAACCTAACGATATAATAGGTGTTACTAATAAACAGCTTTTAAAAAATAAATCGTTGGTTATATGTTGTGAAAATACAGATAAAATAGTCCTTGAATCGCAAAAACCACTGCTTGGATTTGAAGAAGAATATATTGATCCCAAAGGTGAAAAAAATTACGTATTAATAAATAAAGTTCCTCTTTTTAAAGAAGGAGTGCTTGATGGTATATTGGGAATATCTACCGATATATCAATGTTAAAAAAGACCGAGCGCGAGATAGAGTTGCACAAACTGCGTTATCAAGCTTTGTTTGAAAATTCTCCCATGGGAATGTGGGATATTGATTTAACCGAAGTAAAAAACTATTTAGATGCCATAAAAGAAAAAGGTATTGTTGATATAAAAAGTTATTTACAAAACAATTCAAATGTTTTTTCAGAGTTTATTAGAAAAATTAAAATTATTGATGTAAATAAGGCTAGTTTAGACTTTGCGGGAGTAAAAAGTAAAGAGGAGTTAATGCAGGCTTATTATAACCGAAAAAAAATAGGTAAAACTGATTTGCTGTTTATTGATGGAGCTGTAGCTGTTTCTGACAATAGTGCTGAGCTTTCTGTTACAGAAGAGGTTGAAACAGTTTCCGGAGAGAAGAAACATGTGTTTTCAAAGTTTTCGGTGAATTATGGTGATAACGGGTATGTGCATGGAATATTAACCTTTGTGGATATTAGTAATGAAGTAGAAATAAGAAAAGCCTTGATTGATAGTGAGAATCGATTTAAAACAATATATGAATCATGGGGAGGAGGTTTAGGGCTTGTTGATCTTAATGGAATAGTGCTGGATATAAATAAAGGCGGATGTAAGATTTTAGGTGCTGAAAAAGAAGAAGTGGTGGGAACCTTCTACTACGATTATTTTGATCAGAAAGGGAAGGAAAAGAGCTGGAATCTGTTTTTGAGTTTAGTGGCAAAGCCAGAATATTCAATGATGGAACGGAAGTATATCCGAAAAGATGGTTCTGTAGTTTGGGGATTAGTAACCATAACGCCAATGTTCGATTCCAATGGTGTATTACAATATTTTGTGGTGCAGGTGCAGGACATAACTGCCATTAAATATGTTGAAGAGGAGCTACAAAAGAGTCATGATTCTTATAAGGAATTAAGCAACAAGTATAAGCAGAAAAATGCCCAGTTACGAAAGGCTTTAGAGCAGGCCGAAAGAAGTGAAGAGTTAAAGTCCGAATTTTTACAGAATTTATCTCACGAAATAAGAACTCCCATAAATGCTATCATTGGATTTAGTAATTTAATGCAGGAAGTGGATTTAGATAGCGGTATGCGAAGTCAATATTTAGAGATTATAGAGAGCAGTAGTGTGCATTTACTGCGTCTTATCGAAGAGATAATTGAGGTATCGGCAGTAACCACAAAAAAAACAAAAATAAAAGAAAAGGAATTTAGTGTTGATACCTTATTCTCCAATTTGTATAAACAATACAGTGGTGTGGCTGCTGTTAAAAATTTATCGTTTTATTTAACTAAAGATAGCCGTTACAGCGATTGTAGGGTAGTTTCGGATGAGGAAAATCTGAAAAAAATATTTGATAAACTTATTGATAATGCCATAAAATATACCGCTAAAGGTTTTGTGGATATAGGTTACATCATTGAAAATGATGATATTTATATGTTTGTAAGGGATACTGGGGTAGGTGTTTCAGAAGGTGTAAAGTCGAGTATTCTTGCCCCTTTTTCACAAGCTGAGAGAGGATATAATAAAAAGATATACGGGCTGGGATTAGGCCTCACTTTTGCCAGTGAGATGACAAAATTGTTAAATGGTAATATAAATATAGAGTCAGAATTATATAAAGGTAGTAAGTTTGTTATAAAGTTACCGGGTGTTGTTCGGGAAAAGCGAAAAAGAGAAATTTCCATATCCAGAGTAGCAGTAAATAATATTCTTATTTTAGAAAAAGATGAAAGCTGTTTTAGGTGGTTGAGTAGTGCTCTGAAGCATGTTGCTATTGATTTTAAAACATCTCAGGTACAAAATGAGAAAGAATTGTTTCGACTGTTAGATGAAAAACAGAGTAAACTGATTTTTGTTAATTCTATTTATTGTAACCAGTCTATTAAAGCATTTTTGAAAAAAATAAGAGAAATTGCTCCTGATATTGGTGTAGTAATACTTATAGACGCAGAAGCAGATATGGGGGATGGGGAGATGTGTAATGAATATTGTTGCATTAAAAAGCCGATAGAATTAAATTTATTGAGAAATATTGTAGATAAATTCAGATAAATAAAATTATTCAAGTAATAACATAGCGACGGAATATATTCTGTCGCTTTTTTGAGGGTATTAAAAAAGGTGGAAGAGTTAGGTCTTTATATGAAAAATAAATTTTCTAAAAAGATCAATGTTTTTTCTCATTGCTATTTTTTTGATTTTCAGATAGTATTATATGGTTTGTGAATGTTGTTATTATGTGGTGTGAAAAAAAATCAATATTTTTTTGTTTTTGTTATTGCAGAATAAAAAAATAGCTATATATTTGCATCGCATTTGAGGGAAATAACCTCTGAAGTATGCGAGAATAGCTCAGTTGGTAGAGCATAACCTTGCCAAGGTTAGGGTCGCGAGTTCGAGTCTCGTTTCTCGCTCAAAATCCAATAAGGATGCCCAGGTGGTGGAATTGGTAGACACGCTGGACTTAAAATCCAGTGGCCTTTAGGCCGTGCGGGTTCAAGTCCCGCCCCGGGTACAGAAAGCATCATAGTCGGTTGATTATGATGCTTTTTTTTATTATAAAAGTTTCGTTAATTTGCAGTGATTAATTATTTATTAACCTGCTAAGAATTAATGGATAAAAACTTTTATGGTAGGGGTAAACTCTCAAACTTATCGGCAGAATTAAAATATGGGCAGATGAAACGTCCATGACTAAAAAGTTTTTAGACACACAACGGCATAATTATTTGGTCCGAAGACCGAAGTAGGATTGCTCTTTTTGCTAAGAACCTTTGCATTCTTTGCGGTTAAACTAAGCCAAAGGCTAATAGTTAAAAGTCAAAGGCTACAAAATATAAACAGATGAAAAAAGCATGGTTGGTGTTAGTGGCAGCATCAGTATTGTTGTTGCTTTTGACCTATTTTATACCTAACGATTTGATTAATTCGGGAACATCTGATGAATTTGAACGACTTTTAAGCGAACAAATTCAGGATTCTTCTGCTTTCAATAAGGAGGTTCAATTCTATAAAGATACCATAGATGTTGTGGACAGTTTGGTTTTGCATCAGTCCCCGATAGATTCACTAAAAGAGAATAATGGTATAGATAGTCTTGAAAAGGGAATTAAAGCTTATGGATATACCGATAATGCCGGGTTGGATCATTTTTTTGAAAAACTGCAAAAGTTAGAACAAACCCAAAAGGGACAAATAAGAATTGCTTTTTTCGGTGATAGTATGGAAGACGGCGATATGATTGTAATGCAGTTGCGCCATTTTCTACAACGTAAATTTGGGGGAATGGGAGTTGGATTTGTGCCGATGACTTCGGTAGATGCACGAGGAAGATACAGTATTAAACATCAATTTACACACAATTGGAATAAATCTGATTTTTTGAAGAAAGGTTACGGGCGGTTTCATTTTGGGGTAAATGGTAGTGCCTTTTATGTGGGAGATAGCTTACGTGATGATAAAGCTACAGTTAAATTTGTGAAAGGCGGAGCTTATAAAGAGCTGCCATTGATAAATCCTACGTTGTTTTATGGAAAACAGAAAAAAGATGAAACCAATAGTAAGGTGGTGGCCCAGGCTCGGGTGATAATACAAGATACGACCAAACCTTTGCTGTTACAACCCCAAAAAATATTGAACAGTTGTAAACTACCCAACTTGCAAAAAGAAATTTCAATAACCATCGAAGATCAGCAATCTATACCGTTTTATGGAGTTTCTTTTGCTTCTGATAATGGTATTATTGTAGATAATCTTTCGGTTCGTGGGAATTCCGGGCTGCCGTTGATGAAATTAGATTACGATTTAATGCGTTCTTTTGACAAGTATCTGGATTACGATTTACTGGTTCTTGCTTATGGTACAAATGTGTTTTCAGTTGAAAATAAGGAGTATGGTTGGTATCAGAATAGAATGTTGAAAATTATAAAATATATGCAGAAATGCTATAAAAATGCCAATGTGTTGGTTATGTCTATGGGTGATCGTTCCACAAAAATAGAGGGAGAGATGCAAACACCAGAGCATCTGCATAATTTTATTCAAATGCAGCATAATATTGCCAAAAAATCAAAATCGGGATTTTATAGTTTGTATCATGCCATGGGAGGAGCCAACAGTATGGTGCGTTGGGTGGAACAAGACTCATTGGCAAATAAAGATTATACACATTTGAATTCAAAAGGGGCAGCTGTGGCAGGAAAAATGATGTACGATTGGTTTATGATAAACTATAATCACTACAAAAAACAAAAAATGAAGAAGAATGGTTAGGAGTTTGTTAAAAATATACTTATTTTTTATTGTTATATCTAATGCTTATGCTCAAAAAGGTATTTTTGATGAAAGTAAAAATGGAATAATCAATAGGGAGGCTTTGCAGAATTTTTACGATAAACTGCAGCAAGACTCTACTATTTCTGTTTTGCATATCGGTGATTCACATATACAAGCCAATTTTATTTCTCACCGATTGCGAGAATTATTTCAGAATCAGTATGGAAATGCCGGTAGGGGAATTACCTTTCCGCTTCGGTTGACCAGAACAAACGGACATCTTGATATTAAATATTATTCAGATATTGCCTGGGAGCGAAAACGGATTATCGATACAAAAAACAGTAAGGTTGGAGTTGCCGGATTTACAATATCCACCGATGAACCTCAATTTTTCATTAAATTGGTTAATCATGACAGTCTGCCTATCTCGCAGATAAAAATAGTGGGGAAAGGTTTGGATAAATTAAAGGTGGGTATTCCAAATACTACTATTTCGCTGCGTAAATCGCTTTATCCTTCGAAAGTTTACCGTGTAAAGTCGGGGGATTGTCTGGGAAAAATTGCCCGAAGATTCGGTACTTCGGTTCATAAATTAAAAAAGATGAACCATTTGCGAAGCAGTAGGATTAATATCAATCAAAAATTGATTGTGAGAACAAAAAACAAACCCCAGAATCTGAATTTAAAGCAGTTCGATTTTGTTGAACCAATATTAAAATCAGACAGCGAATTAATGGTTGCTGTTGCTGCTCCAATTACCGATTTATATCTGATAAATAAGACGGAGAGAAATAATACACCCACTAAAATAGACGCTATTTTTGTTACCGATAGTGAAAAAGGTGTTGTTTATAATAGTATAGGAGTGAATGGAGCAAAATATTGTGATTACAATAAGTCTGATTTGTTTTTTGAAGAGTTGAAAAATATTTCGCCCGATTTGGTTATTTTATCACTGGGAACAAACGAGGCGTTTGAGAAACCTTATGGTGCAGAGCAGTTTCGTGAAGATTTGGAAGTGTTTCTTTCAAAGTTGGAACAGGTAATTGCCTGCAGAGATATTTTATTAACCACGCCGCCATCATCACTGATAAGAAGAAGATATTCCAATAAGAAATTGGGGAAATTTGCCGATATATTAAAAGAGGTGGCACAAGAAAGAAATATCGCTGTTTGGGATTTATACGATATAATGGGGAGAGAAAATGGAATGAGAAAGTGGGCGAAAAATAGATTGGCTGCACGCGATAGAATTCATTTCACCCGGCAGGGATATTATCTGCAAGCTGAATTGTTGTATAAAGCATTATTGAAAAAATGATAGATTATTTGTCAGATATTTTTGTTTACAACAGCAAAAATCCGTTGTTGTTTAATTCTGCTCTGTTTTTAGGGCTGTTTGTGGCATTTTATGGAATTTACATTTTGAGTAAGAAAACATATCTGTTTCGTATTGTTTATGTTATCTTATTTTCTTTGTTTTTCTACTATAAATGCAGCGGTATCTATTTTGTGCTGTTGCTGTTTTCATCGGTGGTCGATTATTACATATCCTTAAGGCTGGAGCAGTTATCAGATGATAAATGGAGGAAAGGCTTTCTTTTTTTGAGTGTGGCCGTTAATTTGGGATTGCTGTTTTATTTTAAATATACCAATTTTTTTATTCAGAATACCAATTGGTTGTTTTCCGGAGAAATGGGATATTTAGAGATCTTTCTGCCCATTGGGATATCGTTTTATACGTTCCAAACCATGAGCTATACCATTGATGTGTATCGAAGAAAGCTAAAGCCGACCAATAATTTCTTAGAGTTTCTATTTTTTGTCTCCTTTTTTCCGCAATTGGTGGCAGGTCCTATTGTCAGAGCTGCGCAGTTTATTCCTCAGATAGCGCGTGTCCCAAAACTGTCGGACTATGGATTAGATAAAGCCTTGCTGCTGATAATGGGCGGTTTGATAAAAAAAGCAGTAATATCCGATTATATCAGCATTAATTTTGTGGATCGGGTTTTTGAAAATCCGCAACTTTATTCTTCTTTTGAAAACTTGATGGGGACTTATGCTTATGCTGTACAGATTTACTGCGACTTTTCGGGATATTCCGATATTGCCATAGGGTTGGCGCTGCTGATGGGATTTCGATTACCTCCCAACTTTCGTTCGCCTTATCAATCTACTAGTATTACTGAGTTTTGGAGGCGTTGGCATATTTCGTTATCGACCTGGTTAAGAGATTATCTGTATATATCGTTGGGTGGAAATAGAAAAGGAAATGTAAGAACTTATGTAAATTTGTTTATTGTAATGTTTTTGGGAGGATTGTGGCACGGTGCGGCATGGAAGTTTGCTGTTTGGGGAATGCTGCATGGAGCCATGCTGGCTGTGGAGCGTGCTTTTAAAAAGCGGGTCAATATACCGAAAACAATTGTGTTTAAACTCTTCGGGTGGTTTTTTACATTCCATTTTGTGGTGTTTGCATGGATATTTTTTAGAGCCGACAGTTACGCAAAAGCACTATTAATCGTGAAGAATATAAGTGGTCTTTTTAGTGATAACTACCATATTTTAACCGTTATGTCGGGATATATGAGTGTTTTCTTGTTGTGTGCTCTGGCTTTTGTTATGCATTTTACTCCTGATAAATATTTCTTTAACGGATATAAGGTTTTTAAAACAGTACCGCTGTATACTAAAGCTATTTTTTTGAGTTGTGTGATGGTATTGGTTTATATCTTTTCGTCGAGCGGAGTGCAACCGTTTATCTATTTTCAATTTTAAATTTAGTAAATTATGGATTACAGTTATCTTGATAAAGTAGCATTGCAGCCCGGTGAATGGCAAAAATTAAGCAAAAACGAATTGCAGATTATGGTGTTTAGAACCTGTGTGCTTTATGGTGAAACCCGTAACCGAAAAATGATTGCAGTACTTTTTAGTATGTACGAATATTTAATGGAATGTACTTCTAAAGAGGAGCGGGTAAAAATGCTGACGGCTTTAAGTGGGTTTATTCGTAAAAATAGCATCAAAGCGGTAATGGCTTTGTTTCCTTTTATTAGAGTGGAAGAGGAGGGTGAAATTATTCGTGCGGCAGCTCAATTTTTTGTAAATCTGTCGGTGCTTTCTAATAAAGAGTTTTATTCCGGAACCGATATCCTTTTAGAACTGGTAAAAGATGCTCCGAATGACAGTAGTTCTGCTTATATTCTGCTTGGGTTGATTGATTTAGAAAACGACAAAGTAAATCAGATGCTCCGAAAAGTAAAACCGCTTTTAGGAACGCCGGTTGTTGCTGTATTAATCAATAACGGGATAGAGTTGTAAAGTTTGTTACTGGATAATTTCGCAGCGCTTAAAAGGTTTGCTTTCATCGAAAAGTTTGCGGTAAGTGTGATGTGTTTTATAGACTTCGGCATTTAAAAATTTCATTAAATGGCTCATTCTCGGATTGAAATCTCCGATCCAGTTCATCTCTAATGTGCGGAAAGGAAAATCTTTTCGTAGTCCCATTTTTGAAAATTCGTAAATCATTGCTGACTCTATTCCTCGTTTCTGGAAATCGGGCACAACACCAAAAATTAAGCCTATGGCATTTTTGTTTTTCTGTAGGTGTTTGTAGTACAGGAAGCGCAATTTTCCCCACAAAGTGATTTTACCGTTAAGGTGTTTCAAATATTCGTTAAGGTCTTGTATCATAATATAAAAACCTATGGGATTGTTTTTGTAATAAGCAAACCACATCAGTTTTTCGTGTATGATAGGAGTCAGACTGGTAAAAATATCTTGTACCTGTTCCTGGGTAATTCCTTCAACTCCGGGGATTTCTTTTACCCATGCCTCGTTATAGATATGTGTGAAATCTGCAATAAATTTTTGTGTATTTTTTTTGCGGTAATGTTCAATGCTGTAATCAGGATTTTTCAACAGTCTTTCGGCTTTCCATTTTATAATTTCGCTTAAGTTTTCGGGCGAAAATGTCGTTCGGTAAGTAAATTGTTTAAAATACACTTGGAAACCATAGTCTTCAAAAAAATATTTATAGTAGCTTTTATGATAAGGCATATTATAAACCGGGGGATGTTCTCCGTCAATCAATAACCCCCACCACTGATGACGCTCGCCAAAATTAACGGGACCATCCATTGCCTCCATTTTGTGCCGAATTAGCCACTCTTTGCAGCAATCGAAAAGCATGAAAGCTGCTTCTTTGTTGTTGATGCATTCAAAGAAACCCATTCCTCCCGCAGGCAGACCGTTTAGATTACATGATTTGTAATCAATAAAAGCTGCAACTCTGCCAACTGTATTTCCTTGTTTATCAGTTAAAATCCAACGGCAACATTTGCCATGATTAAACATTTTATTGGCGATAGGGTTGAAAATATTTTCGATATCGCTATCCAGTGGACGAATCCAATTTTTGTCGTGGGCATATAAACTTACCGGAAATTCTAAGAACGCTTTCCGAAAATGAGAATTATCTACAATATTTAAAGTAAAATTTACACTCATAATATTTGTTAATGTCTTTTTTTACGGTTAATAAAAGGCAATGCAATAACCGAAATAGTTCCCATTATAATAATCATCAATGTTTGTGAGCCATGTACCACTAAAGCAAAACTTCCGGCTAAATTTCGGATATTTATTATATGGGGGAGGTATAAAATTAAAGTACCTATTACCATAAAATGCCAGGCACCTATTCCTCCTTGTACAGGAGCAACCATTCCCAGACTTCCCATTACAAATACCGTAAGACCTGCTATGGCAGGTAAATTTGAGGTGAAACCGAAGCTAAAGAAGCAGACATAAATCATTAAATAATACATGACCCAAATAAAAATAGTGTGGCCTATAAAAGCCCATTTATTATTCAGATTTTTTACGGTTTTAAAACCATCACCAAAATCAGCAACAAGTTGATTTATTTTTTGAAATAGTCTTGTTTCTTTAAAATGCTTTTTTAATAATAGAAAAATAATTATTAGAGGAATAATCACATATAGCGTATAGGATGATGCAAATATGGTCGATAATTTATTGCTCACGCCTGGATTATTGCTAAAAAAATCGGCTATAATGCCATATTGTGTTGTGAGAGTAATAATAAGAAAAACTAACAGCATTAAGATGTCTAATATGCGTTCTAAAACAACAGTGCCGAATACCTGTGAGAATGGCAGTTTTTCGTAGCGGCTAATAATGCCGCAACGCGATATTTCTCCCATTCTGGGCAAGGCAAGATTGGCAAAATACCCCACCATAACAGCTAGAAAAGTATTTATGAAACGGGGTGTTTTACCTAAAGGTTGAATTAATAAATTCCAGCGTATGGTTCGGCTAATATGGCTCAAAAGTCCGAAGGTAAGTGATAAAAGTATCCACCAATAGTTGACTTTATGTTGTACAGTTTCTAAAAGCTCTGTTGCATTCTGGTCCTTGTAGGTTATCCAAAATAGAAATATTCCGATGGAAAAAAATAAAGTGAATTTTACGATATTGGAAAATATTTTACTCAAATCTTTTGTTTTTTATACGTTATGGAAAAAATACAATATTTCTAATTAAAATAAATGATAGAAATACTCTGCTTTTCAGTATTAAATTTTACTTTTGTACTTTAGTTGGCAAAAGTAACGAAATTTTTAAAACTCTTTATTTTTGTTGTTTAAAATATAATTAAATAAAATAACGAGGGTTTCTAAAAAAAACAGTGAATATTGAAATATAAAAAGGTGTAGATATCATAGCTTGTTATTGTTGGTGATCGACCTATACTTATATGATAGTAAGTAGATTTACTCTTTTATAACTCCTGTAGTAGAAATTATTAGTTTTCCTTCTTATCATATTGAAACTCATATAACATGCAGTACGTTAGAGCCAAAAAGAACCTGGGGCAACATTTTCTAAAAGATCTGAATATCGCTAAAAAAATAGTAGATAGTCTTACGGCTGTTGATGTATCTCATGTTTTGGAAATAGGTCCGGGAATGGGCGTATTAACACAATATTTGTTACAAAAAGACGAATTTACCACCCATGTGGTAGAAATTGATACCGATTCCGTAGCTTATCTGCAAGAACATTTTCCGCAATTATCAGAACGAATTATCGGTGAGGATTTTTTAAAACACGATTTAAGTCTGTTGTTTTCAGTCCCCTTTGCTGTAATTGGAAATTTTCCTTATAATATTTCATCGCAGATATTTTTTAAAGTGTTGGACTATCGAAATCAGATTCCTGAAGTGGTGGGAATGATACAAAAAGAAGTTGCCGAACGAATGAGTGCTGTTCCCGGAAACAAAACATACGGTATATTAAGTGTATTGATGCAGGCTTTCTACGATATTGAATATTTGTTTACTGTTAGTGAAAAAGTTTTCGATCCGCCGCCAAAAGTAAAATCAGCAGTAATACGTATGGTTCGAAATAAAACACAAGATTTAGGTTGTAATGAGAAACTATTTTTTCGAGTCGTAAAAACCGGATTTAACCAACGCCGTAAAACATTGCGAAACTCCTTAAAATCAATACTTGGAGAGCACAAACTCGACAATGAATTAATGGCGAAACGCCCCGAACAGCTTAGTGTTGAGCAGTTTGTAGAGCTTACCAATAAAATTGAAATAGCAATAGGTTAAATATCCGGTAGCAATATTTTCTATGGTAAAACTTTAAAATATTGATTGTAAATCTGAAAAAAAAGAAAATTATGCAGTTTGAATTGACGCGAGAATATATCGACAACCTAAAAAATATAATTGAAGAGAAAAACGATGCCGCAGCTGTTGCTTTGATGGAGGAGTTGCATTCTGCCGATATTGCAGAAATATATGATGAACTGAATATTGATGAGGCAAAATATCTGTATCTGTTGCTTGATGACGATACTGCAGCTGATGTACTGGCGGAACTGGAAGATGACGACAGAGACCGGTTTATAAAAGAATTACCGCTTGAGGTTGTTGCCAAAAAATTTATTGATAATATGGATTCCGATGATGCTGCCGATGTTATTGGTGGTTTATCTGACGAAGATCAAGAAGAAATTCTTTCGCATATTGAAGATGTGGAGCAAGCCGGAGATATTGTCGATTTGTTGAACTACGATGAAGATACCGCCGGTGGTCTGATGGCGAAGGAGCTGGTTACCGTCAACGAAAATTGGAATGTTTTAACCTGTTTGCGTGAGTTAACTCGTCAAGCCGAAGATATAGATGAGATTTATTATGTTTATGTAGTGGACGACGATGGGATCCTGAAGGGAACACTATCGTTAAAGCGAATGATTTTAAGTCCCACTTCTGCAAAAATAATTAATCTTTATCAGCCTGATATTATGTCGGTACACACTGATGAAAAAGATGAAGATGTGGCGCTGATGATGGAGAAATATGACTTGGTAGCATTACCGGTAGTCGATAGTATTGGTAGGCTGGTTGGGCGGATTACCATCGATGATGTGGTAGATGTAATTCGTGAGGAAGCAGAAAAAGACTATCAGTTGGCATCGGGTATTAGTGAGGACGTAGAAGTAAACGATTCAGTTTTTATACAAACCCGAGCCCGTTTGCCCTGGTTGTTAATCGGTCTGTTGGGAGGTGTTTGTAGTGCAATTCTATTAACCAGCCATGGAGAAGAATTGGGATTGCATCCTGCTATGGCATTTTTTATTCCGTTGATTACTGCAATGGGCGGAAATGTTGGCGTACAGTCATCAGCAATTATCGTACAGGGTTTGGCAAATAATTCGCTGGGTATAGAAAGCAGCTTTAAACGTTTGTTGCGTGAGCTGGTCGTAGCTATGGTAAATGGAGTGATTTGTTCTGGCTTACTTTTCGGTTATAACTATCTCTTTTCCGATTCATTTAATTTAACACTTGCGGTGTCAACAGCTCTGTTCTCGGTAATTATATTTGCTTCGATATTTGGGTCAGTTATTCCTTTAGGGTTGAATAAGATAGGAATAGATCCGGCATTGGCAACAGGGCCTTTTGTTACTACCATGAACGATATTGTGGGACTTTTTATCTATCTTACTGTAGCAGTTATTTTTTACGGATAATATTTGACTGAACAGATGAATCTTACACTCATAAATGGAAAAAGTATTCGTCTGTCTGCTCATGTTTTTTTTAAATAAAAATTAAACGAACTTTATTTTCGGATTTTATCAACTATTTTCTTATTTTTGCAAGGATTTTTATGGTGCTGTGTAATTTGTTGATTTTTTGAAGATTACAGATAGTACGAATAAACAACCTTTTATGAATTTATCCTGACGGAAATGTTATATTACATTGTGTTATAATTGTTTTATGTCTATAAAGTGTGTATTTGTAGAATTTAGAACAATAAAACACAATTACTGGAATAATAAATATGTAAAGTGAACTATATTTTTATTATTCCTGCAGACTATCCGACAGTAAAAAAAAGACAGTATGAAAAGAGCATTAATCAGTGTTTTCGATAAGACGGGAATTGTAAATTTCGCAAAAGAATTACACCAAATGGGGTGGGAAATAATTTCTACCGGAGGAACTTCCGCAGTATTAAAGCAGGCGGATATTCCTGTGATGGATATTTCTGATTTAACAAAGTTTCCGGAATGTTTTGATGGAAGAGTAAAAACCCTGCATCCGAATGTTGAGGGTGGGATTTTAGCTGTTCGTGATAACGAAAAACATCAGCAGCAAATGGAACAGTTGGGAATTGAACCAATTGATATTGTTGTCTGTAATTTGTATCCGTTTAAACAGACCATTCTGAACAAAGAATCTACACATGAGCAGATTATTGAAAATATTGATATTGGCGGACCAACAATGTTGCGTGCCGCTGCTAAAAATTACAGGTTTGTGAATGTAATTACCAATCCTGCCGATTACGATAGAGTGATAGGGGAGTTGAAAGCAGCCGGAACAACAACATTGGAAACCAAAGAGTATCTGGCAGCTAAAGTATTTGAGCATACAGCTCATTATGATGCTCTGATATCAGGATATTTTAATGAGAAGTTGGGAAATAAGTTCCCCGATACTTTAACACTTACATTTGAAAAAAAGCAAACATTGCGATATGGAGAAAATCCACATCAAGAGGCAAGCTTTTACACTCAAATAAAAAATAATGAAGGAACTTTAACGGTGGCCAATAAAATTCATGGTAAAGAATTATCGTATAACAATATTGGTGATACCGATGGTGCTTTGGAAACATTAAAAGAGTTCGATGAGCCCACAGTAGTGGCAGCAAAACATGCTAATCCGTGTGGAATAGGTAGTGCAGCCACCATTTCTGAGGCATTTCAACGGGTTTACGATGCCGACCCAGTTTCTATTTTTGGAGGAATTGTTGCTGCCAATCGAGAAATAGACAAAGCTACTGCCGAAATAATGAGCAGCATATTTCTAGAGGTAATTGTAGCTCCTTCGTTTAGTGATGAGGCTTTACAGATATTAACCAAAAAGAAAAATTTGCGTTTATTGCAGTTGTCTGAAATATTGAAATCGGATTATTTCGGGTTTAAGGCTCGTACTGTTTTAGGTGGTCTGTTAGTTCAGGATTTTGATAATAAATTAATAAACGATGAGTTGGAGGTGGTAACAAAACGCCGACCAACCGAAAAAGAGATGGAAGATTTACTGTTTGCCTGGAAAGCGGTAAAACATGCCAAGTCGAACGGAATAGTCATTGCCAAAGATAAAACAACAACAGGTGTTGGCCCCGGACAGGTGAGCAGAATTTGGGCTTTGGAAAATGCTATTCGTCAGGGAGGTGACCGAATTGATGGAAGTGTTTTGGCTTCCGATGCATTTTTTCCATTTTCCGATTGTGTTGAAGCAGCTCATCAAGCAGGAATAACAGCAATAATTCAGCCAGGTGGTTCAATTCGAGATAAAGAATCTGTTGAAGCAGCTGATAAATATGGAATTGCAATGGTGTTTACAGGTATGAGACACTTTAAACACTAAAATAATTAAGCGTATTGTTTTATAGAACAATTGCTGAAAATAGAAGAGATTAAGATAAAAAATAGATATGGGATTATTTTCATTTTTGACACAAGAGATTGCTATTGACTTAGGAACAGCCAATACAATTATTATTTGTAATGATAAAATTGTAGTTGATGAGCCGTCAATTGTGGCATTAGACAGGCGAACAGAAAAAATGGTGGCGATTGGCGAGAAAGCCCGTCAGATGCAAGGGAAAACACACGAAGATTTAAAAACGATTCGTCCGTTGCGTGATGGTGTAATTGCTGATTTTAACGCCGCAGAGCAGATGATAAGAGGTATGATTAAAATGATTAATAAAAAGCCTCGGTTATTTTCTCCGTCATTACGAATTGTGGTATGTATCCCTTCGGGGAGTACCGAAGTGGAGATGCGTGCGGTAAGAGATTCTGCTGAGCATGCCGGTGGTAGAGATGTGTATATGATTTATGAGCCAATGGCAGCAGCCATAGGAATAGGTATTGATGTGGAAGCACCCGAAGGAAATATGGTAGTGGATATAGGTGGTGGAACCACCGAAATTGCTGTTATTTCGTTGGGTGGTATTGTTACTAATAAATCAATTCGTATTGCCGGTGATGATTTAACTCAGGATATTCAGGAGTATATGCGTCATCAGCACAACATAAAAATAGGAGAAAGAACTGCCGAAGAGATTAAAATTCACGTAGGAGCAGCTCTATCTGAATTGGAAGAACCGCCTACTGATTTTAAAGTGCAAGGTCCTAATCAAATGACTGCTTTACCTATTGAAGTACCGGTAACTTATCAGGAAATAGCACACTGTTTAGAAAAGTCGATATCTAAAATAGAAATAGCAATATTACATGCCTTGGAGCAAACACCTCCTGAATTGTATGCCGATATTGTAAATAAAGGTATCTATTTGGCAGGAGGAGGAGCCTTACTGCGCGGATTGGACAAACGATTGACCGACAAATTGAACATTCCTTTTCATATTGCTGATGATCCATTGCGGGCTGTTGCAAGAGGAACAGGTATTGCGTTGAAAAATGTGGATAAGTTTTCATTCTTGCGTCGATAAGCAAGAGTGTGTAAAATATACGAAAGTAAAATTGTTTAATTTTGTTTTCGTATTTTTTGATTTATCTTGAATTATGTATTAGAACTTCGTAATGAGCATTGAAAGTGCTATAATACAAGAATTTACAAAACGGAATCGTAGCACCGCTATGGTTAGGTTTTGTAATTTAACGAAGTGTCTTGTTTTGAAGTAATTTGAGTGTGTAATAAATTTTCTAATGCATAAAGCGGGTTTATGGCAATTTGAATATAGAAGTCCGAAGATAGAGGTAATTTATCTTTCCTAATTTATCAATATTATCGCTATTTTATTATTAAACAGCTAAGCAGATGAAGAATCTATTTCATTTTATTGCACGATTTCATTTTACTATACTATTTGTATTGTTCGAGTTTATGTGTCTTGTTCTGCTGATTCAATACAATAACTTTCAGCAATCGTCAATACTTAACTCCAGTAATTATATTTGCGGTAAGGTGTACGATAATGTATCGGCAGTAACTCAATATATCCACCTGAAAGAAACAAATCGGGCATTAAACGAGGAGAATAGTTATCTGCGCGGATTATTGAAAAAGTCACATCAGCTGACAGCCGATTCTTCATTTGTGTCTTTAGATACAATTTATAAGCAAAAATATATCTATCGTTCAGCAAAGATTATAAATAACTCAGTAAACAAACAATACAACTACATTACTCTAAATAAAGGGCAGAAAAATGGCGTAAAACCCGAAATGGCTGTTATTGCCAATGGAGGAGTCGTGGGAATAGTGCTTAGTGTTACCGATAATTATGCGTCGGTATTGTCGCTGTTAAATAGTAGATTGAAAATTTCGGCAAAAATCAAAAAAAACAACTATTTTGGATCACTAACATGGAATGGAAAAGATTATCGTCGGGTAATTTTAAAAGAAATTCCTTTTAATGCATCGGTACAAAAAGGCGATACAGTTGTAACCAGTGGTTTTTCGCAAATATTTCCGGAAGGCATACTTGTGGGAGTGGTGGATAAAATTACCGATGAACCGGGAAGTAATTTTCATAATATAAATGTGCTGCTATTTAACGATTTTAAGCAATTATCTTATGTGCAAGTGATTGATAATTTAATGCGAAACGAAGAGAAACAGAGTAGAAAAGAATGAACATTATACTAAAAAATATACTTCGATTTATATTATCTGTTTTGGTGCAGGTGACTATTTTGAATAATATTCAGGTTAGTGGATATGTGAATCCCTATATTTATGTGTTGTTTATTTTGGCGTTGCCTTTTGAAATTCCCAATTGGCTGTTGCTTTGTGTATCCTTTTTCTTGGGGCTCACGGTTGATGTTTTCACCGGTACATTGGGTATGAATGCTTCTGCTTCGGTATTTATGGGATATTTGCGTCCTTATATTCTTCAATTGCTGGCGCCTCGCGATGGTTACGAAATAGGTATGTTTCCTAATGTTGCATGCTATGGATTTTCGTGGTTTTTTAGATATGCTTCTATTTTGGTATTGGCTCATCACACCTTTCTGTTTTTTATAGAAGTGTTCTCTTTTGCTAATTTTAGCGAAACTTTACTGCGTATTTTTGTGAGTACCATACTTTCGTTAACATTGATTTTTATCACAGAATTCTTTTTTGCAAAGAAATAACTATCCTTATAAAAATGAATGATTTATCTAATAGAAAATATATTATTTCCGGGATATTTGTATTTGTGGTAATTGTGTTTATTGTTAAGTTAGTATTTATTCAGATACTTGACGATTCGTATAAGCAAACAGCGGTGCATAATTCACAAAGGCAAGTAATACAGTTTCCTGCCCGCGGTTTAATTTACGATAGAAACAATAATTTGTTGGTATATAATCAGGCGGTTTACGATTTAATGATAATTCCCCGCCAGGTACATGAATTTGATACCACCGATTTTTGCCTGTTATTGAATATCGATAAAAAAGAGGTAGATAAAAAAATTGCCAAAGCAAAAAAATATTCCCCCCGGAAACCTTCGGTATTTTTAAAGCAAATATCTTCGGAAACCTATGCTATTTTGCAAGAAAAGATGTATAAATTTAATGGATTTTTTGTACAGTCGAGAACGTTACGAAAATATCCACGAAAGAGTGCTGCTCATGCATTGGGATTCTTAAATGAGGTAAATAGGCGTGAGATAAAAGCCGATGATTATTATCAGCAAGGCGATTATATCGGAAAAAATGGTATTGAGTTAACCTATGAAAAATATTTACGTGGGGAAAAAGGCAAAAAAATATATTGGGTTGATGTTTACAATAGAATAAAAGGTTCATATAAAGATGGACATTACGATAAAAGTGCTGTAAAAGGTGAAAATATATATACTTCTATTGATATTGAGTTGCAGGAGTACGGTGAAAAACTAATGCAAAATAAAAAGGGAGGTATTGTGGCAATTGATCCTCGTAACGGCCAAATATTGGCAAAAATATCAAGTCCTGGTTATAACCCCGAAATGTTGGTGGGGCGTGCAATGAGTGAAAATTATACCTCTATGGTACAAAATGATTCGTTAAAACCTCTTTTTGATCGTAGTTTGATGGCAATGTATCCCCCCGGATCTATTTTTAAGCCTATAAATGCACTTATCGGATTGCAAGAAGGTGTAATTACGCCATTTTCTCGTTTTGAATGTCACGGAGGTTATAAAGTAGGAAACTTTAAAATGGGCTGTCACTGGCACTACTCACCTCTTGATTTAAAACACTCCATAATGCATTCGTGTAATGCTTATTATTGCAATGTTTATCGCAGGATATTAGAAAACCCTAAATATGGTTCAGTGAACAGGGCTTATGAGAAGTGGAGAAGGATGGTAATGTCATTTGGTATAGGGCGTAAATTGGGAACAGATTTACCGCATGAATTAGCTGGTTCGGTCCCCACATTAAAAGCATTACAAAAAAAGGTGAAAACAAAATATTTACGTTCATTGTACATTATTTCTATGGCAATAGGACAGGGAGAATTATTGATAACACCTTTGCAAATGGCAAATATGACAGCCGCCATTGCCAATAGGGGATATTACTATACGCCTCATATTGTAAAATCTGTCGGCGATATTCCTACAAATTTTAGGATTAAACATTTTACTGCAGTAGAGTCAGAATATTTTGAGCCGGTTATTGATGGTATGCAAATGGTGGTCGATAAAGAAGAGGGAACCGGAAGGCTGGCGGCTATTCCCGGAATAACGGTGTGTGGAAAAACAGGAACGGTACAAACTCCGCATGAAATAGAACATTCGGTATTTGCTGCATTTGCTCCTCGTGAGAATCCGAAAATTGCCATTGTGGTTTATGTTGAAAATGGTAAATGGGGGTCGTGGTATGGTGCGCCCATAGCCGGATTAATGATTGAAAAGTATCTGCGGGGAAGAATTTCAGAGGTGAAAAAAAACATTGAAAAAGATATGTTGAAAGCCGATTTAATCAATCAAATCAATATAAGAAAAGAATGATACGTAAAGTAAGTTTAATAAAAAGTTTAGATTGGTGGAGCGTAGCATTGTATGCTTTATTGATATTTTTAGGATGGATAAATATTTATGCTGCTGTTTATAACGAAGCGCATCAAAGTATTTTCGATATCTCTCAACGTTATGGGAAGCAACTGATGTGGATTGGAGCTGCTGTTTTTCTTGCTGTATCTATCTTGTTGATTGATAGTAAATTTTATTCTGTTTTTGCATATCCAATTTTCTTTTCTCTCTTGTTTCTACTGGCAGCGGTATTGATATTTGGACGGGATGTAAAAGGAGCTAGGTCGTGGTTCGAGCTGGGCGCTTTTCGGTTTCAGCCGGCGGAGTTTGCCAAGTTTGCCACATGTCTGGCATTGGCTCAATATGTGTCGCAGCACAATTTTAAAATACATAATATAAAATCGTTATTCATCTCCGGAGCGATTATTTTTGCTCCTATGGCACTAATTGTATTGCAGGGCGATGCCGGTTCGGCATTGGTTTATTCGGTATTTCTTTTGGTGCTGTTCAGGGAGGGATTGTCAGGTGTAGTGTTGTTTTTAGGAGCTTGGGCAATAATCCTGTTTATTGTCACACTGTTGAGTCCACCGTTGCTGGTATTTGGGATAGTGCTGTTTTTAGGTTTGTTGATTGCAAGATTTATGGGACTGAATTGGAGTAGAATAGCTAAGGCTATTGTGGTTTTAGTTGTTGTTTTTGGTGTTTTAGTACTTATTAATACAGCATTAAATCTGGAAATAAGTTATGCCTTATTGTTTGCTGTAACGCTGTTTTTAACTGCTTTTCCTTTTTTGATTTATTCCTATATGCATCGGTTAAAACGGGTGGCTTTTTTGATAATGATAGTTGTGGGCAGTGTTTTTTACAGCTATTCGGTAGGATATGTTTTTGATAATGTTCTGGAGTCGCATCAACGTACTCGTATTAACGAGTTGCTGGGAATTGAATCGGATCCTTACGGTGCAGGCTATAATGTAGCTCAGTCGAAAATAGCCATTGGTTCCGGCGGTGTATGGGGCAAAGGTTTTTTAAATGGTACACAAACCAAATTCAAATTTGTACCTGAGCAGAGTACCGATTTTATTTTTTGTACTGTGGGTGAAGAGTGGGGGTTTGTTGGAGCCGTAACAGTAATATTGTTAGAGCTGATATTTGTTTTGCGATTGATTTTTTTAGCTGAACGGCAACGTTCCAAATTTAGTAGAATATACGGTTACGGCGCAGCTTGTATCTTATTTTTCCACCTTGCGGTAAATATTGGAATGACTATCGGTCTGGCTCCGGTAATCGGTATTCCTCTGCCGTTTTTCAGTTATGGAGGTTCTTCGCTGTGGTCGTTTACCATTTTGGTATTTATTTTTCTGCGTTTAGATGCCAATAGGTTGGAATTGTTACGATAAGACATAATACTATTTATAACAAAAGCTGTCCTTTTTCAGAACAGCTTTGTTTTTTACTTTAAATGTGGAGCTGCAGGGAATCGAACCCTGGTCCAAACGAGCGACCAACAGGCTTTCTACATGCTTATTACTTTGTTGATTTTCGATTATGTTTTGGGAAAGCACACCCGGGAACATAACTTATCTTCTAAATTTCGCCGGCTTTACGAAGCAGAAAGACGACTATCCTTGAATTATTAGCACCTCATATACTTACCGGAACAAGGCAGAACCATAAGCGAGATGTCTTGTTTCCACTACCTTGAGCAGAAATTAAGCATTAGTCTACT
>PDWJ01000358.1_pt1 | contig 68508 bp, 57 predicted proteins | sample 1430881 | NCBI WGS metagenome assembly PDWJ01 (sample SAMN01162460, study PRJNA174530) | Oral metagenome, whole genome shotgun sequencing project. | biome: Marine environment; feature: Marine mammal; material: Swab sample of the gingival sulcus; isolation source: swab sample of gingival sulcus... | reverse complement strand
GCCAGCGTTCGTTCTGAGCCAGAATCAAACTCTCCAGTTTATATCCTGACCAATCTTTCAAGATCGGACTTCTTCTATCTAAATGAGTGCTATGCACTCTTTGGCCCGCTTGTGTTCTGTTCAGTTTTCAAAGATCAAAGCCTCGTTAGGCAACGACGAAGAGCAGTGTTTGCTTCTTGGTCGCGGATGCTTAACTTACTCTACTTGACTTTTCGTGTCAAGACCTATGTTGAGTTTTATCCTCGCTGCTCCGAGCAATAGCCTGTCGTCATGAGCAACGGAGGAGGAAATTACAGTACCAATGGCTTTCTGTCAAACTGTTTTTTTAAATATTTGAGATTCATACCAGGAATGTGGTACAACCTCTCAGCAGCGCCTCCAATCGACTATCTGTAACCAGGGACTATCATGCTTCCTGGGGATGCAGATTTAGTGGCTTTAGAATTCTATTTGCCCGGACAGATGCAGTTCGCGTACCATACACCATATGTCGATTGCGAACAGTATCTTCTCTAAAACGACTATTCTCTATGCAAGATCTGAACAGCAAACTACGTGCCATACCTAATGTTCACGAGTGTCTTCGAAGGTTGAACCAACAGACGGGTCTAGGGTACATACCAGCTATGCAAAAAAAAGCAGCCGTCCGCCTCTATTTGGGCCAGATACGAAAACGTGTTATTTCTGGACGCTCAAGCCCCGAGCTGGACATGGATGAGGCCACATTTTTTGCAGAACTCTCCAAATTCGTACAACGTTCAAACGCTTTTAGGTTTCAGAGGGTTATCAACGGCAGTGGTGTCATTATTCACACCAATATGGGGCGCTCACTGCTGCCCCAGGTAACGACACAGACGCTGGCAGCCGCCGCCCAGTGGTACAGTAACCTTGAGTTAGACCTCCAATCCGGGAAAAGGGGCAGCAGATATAGTCATATTGAGGACCAGCTTTGCCTTATAACCGGTGCCGAAGCTGCGCTGGTAGTGAATAACAACGCCGCCGCGGTCCTTATTGTTTTGGAGACTCTGGCCAAAAACCGCCAGGTTATCGTTTCCAGAGGGCAGTTGGTCGAGATCGGAGGTTCCTTTCGTATTCCTGAGGTTATGGAACGAAGCGGTGCAGTTCTGGTGGAAGTCGGTGCCACCAACAGGACCCACCTGCGTGACTATGAGGCGGCAATAACCGATACTACGGGCGCATTACTGAAAGTCCACTGTAGTAATTATCGTATTATTGGATTCACCAGTGCAGTATCCAATCAGGACCTGGTAGCCCTGGGCCGGCGTTACTCGCTGCCGGTTATTGAGGATCTTGGCTCCGGTAGTTTTGTTGACCTTGCCCGCTTCGGCCTGGAGCACGAACCGACTGTTCAGGAGGTGGTCCGATCAGGTGTGGATGTTGTTACTTTTAGTGGCGATAAACTGTTGGGAGGTCCTCAGGCCGGAATTATTGTGGGCCGGAAAAAATATATCGAACAGATCAAGCGCAACCCTCTTAATCGGGCCTTGCGGATTGATAAATTCACCTTGGCTGGGCTGGAATCCATTCTCCGGTTATACCGGGATGAAGAGACTGCCTGCTCTATGATTCCCACTCTGGCGATGATGGCTGCAACCATTCCCACACTGGAGGCAAAAGCATATCGATGTGTACAAGCACTGCAGGATGCTGGGCTGGTCAGCTGTGATGTCAAAGTAATTGATGTCCACTCCCGTGTGGGTGGAGGAGCCATGCCTGAGCAGAACCTCCCCAGCAAGGCAATTGCTCTGGTCCCTGAGCACATACCTCTTAGCACGTTTGAAAAAAGGCTGCGGGCATTGCCCGTTCCCTTGATCGGCAGAATTGAAAAAAAACAACTGATAGTAGACATGCGCACTATCCAGGAAGAGGATATTCCTCTTCTTGTAAAGGGTGTTGTTGATGTATGTTCAGGAGATACATGCAAGGGAGAGCCGATGTGAGCGAAAAGAGAGAGGACAGGCCTTGTTTTGACGCCTTGGATTTCGTCCTGCTGGAAACGGTTTTTGCCGAGCAGGTGCAAAGACTTTTTCCTGTACCTGTTTCCATAGAGTTTGTCTTTTCCCAAACCAGTGATCCTGCACAGCCCCCGGTGATTATCACTGATACAGAGGTTTGCTTTGCTCTTTCCGCTGGTGAAAATGACCGGATTCTTGTTCGTTGCTTTGGCTATGATCAGAAACTGCATTGGCAACTGGATCGGGACAGGATGCAGCAGCTTTATGAACAGCTCATCTTGCAGTGCCAACTGGTTCGACAGGCATATATCGATCCTGTCAGCGGTATGTATAACCGTCGTGCATTAGAAATCTTCTCTTCCAACACGCAGGAGTATCCAGCCACCTTTCTTCTTTGTCATGTGATGCCTGGCAGTCTGACCTTACGGAAAGCCACAACGCAATACCAGAGGATACTTGATGTTTTCCATAACTTGAGAACAGGTTGCTGTTTTTCACTGGGTACCCATCTTTTGGGCATCCTTTTTTTTGAAACAGAGCCTTCTGAGGCCTTACTGCCTGCAAAAGAGCTCGTGGAAGGCCTGAAAAAAGAGAAGGTGCGTAGTGTTCATGCCGCCCTCTGTCGGCTCGATTCAGGTGAAAAGCTGTTTGAAAAAGCATGGCAGGGGCTTTTGGAAGCTGAGCTCAGGGGACCGTATGTCGTTTTTGACACTTCGGTCCGGGTGGAATCGCCGTTTGCTTTGCCGGATAATGAATTTATAGGCAGACTGCAGAAAACGTGGCGCGGGCTGGATTCCTTTCAGGTTGTTGTGACAACGTTTCGGCAGGAGGCGGCTGGAGAGCATGTGCTGGTGGCACTTGGCAATCTGTTTGGGCAGACAGCGCTTTTTTACGAAGTGTATGCAGGCCGGCTGTATTGTGTGTTCCCCCTTCCAACTCAAGAAAGGGAGCTACCCGTCGAGCATTGTTTTGCAGTGCAATCTGATATTGCCAATATCGGCATAGTGAGTGTAGGCGTTGGTCGCTGGCCTGGTGTTCAAAAAAAGAAGAGTCAAACTGTTGTCAACGCACTGAAAGCACTCTTTCATGCCTCATTCCACGAGTCTGGAGCTGTGATAGTCTGTAACGCTCTGACTTTTAATATCAGCGGGGATTACTTTTTTGAACAGGAAGACTACAGGCATGCCGCCAAGGAGTATAGACTTGGCCTACAGTTGACGCCCTTGGATAAAAATTTGCTCAACAGCCTGGGCGTGACCCTTATCGAGTTGAATCGACTCAGGAGCGGGTTGCAGTGTTTTGAAAAGGTACTCAACGAAGAGCCTGATAATTTTATGGCCCTGGTCAATTCAGGCTTTGCAAGGATGACTCTGGGCCAGAGGGAAAAGGCTCTTGATCTGTTGTCACAGGCTTATGAGGCAGCAAACCGGGAGGAGGACATTGACGACGAGCTGCTCCGCTCGTTGAGTAAGCTCCTCATGGACAAGGAGGAGTATGGACAGGCTGTTGAAGTGCTTGATCGCTGGTCCAGGCAATCTGGTTGTACCTTTATGGTGTATCGCCTTTTGGGGGAGAGTTTCTGCAAGATGGGACGTTATAAGGATGCAACAGTGGCTTTTCAGCAAGCCCTTCACATGTATCCCCATGACAGTGTCAGCCTCAGCCTTCTTGGTGTCTGCTATGTGAAGCTGGGTGAAGGCGTGGATATCGGTATCCGTCTGTGCCGCCAGGCCCTGGAGCTGGATCTCGGAGATGTGGACAACAGTATCCGTCTGGCCCATTGCCTGATTGCCGACCGGCAATGGGATGAAGCCGAGCGGATTATCCGTAGTCAGTTCGGGGAAAAGATCAGGCGACCGGAGCCTCTTCTGCTCATGGCCCAGGTGTTTATCGGGCAGCAAAATACGCCAAGAGCAGTCCGGATTTTGAAAAGGCTGCAAAAAATGCGCAAGATTTCTTCTGGCCTCCGGGAACAAGTGATAGAATTACTAAAGGGTATCTGAAAACAAGAAGGGCTGGCTGTTAGCACTGCCCTTTGGCCTACAACCAGAACGGGTGACGGGTAGGGAAGTTTTTTGACTCAAACACCGCGATTGGAGATAAAAGCATTTGTTCCAGGCCTTGTAAGGAACGCCTCCTGAACCGTCCTTAAAGGAGTTTTTTTTGGGTAAACAATTTGTTCAAAAGGAAAAAAAGTACTGTCTAGATAATATCGAGCGTGGCGATTCCTGGAGAATGTTTCGTATTCTTTCGGAGTTTGTTGAAGGATTTGATACTTTGGCCAGTTTGGAGCGTCCTGCCATAACCATATATGGCTCAGCACGAACCGATGAAGCCAGCGAGGATTACCGTGTAGCTCGTGAGCTTGCAGGGAAACTGGCAGCGTATGGGTACTCCATCATAACCGGGGGTGGTCCCGGCATCATGGAAGCCGCGAACAGAGGAGCAGCGGATGCTGGGGGGCTGTCCATTGGTCTGGGCATTAATCTTCCCTATGAGGAGGGCCCCAACCCCTATGTCAACCTGCCGCTGGATTTCAGGTATTTTTTTGTCCGTAAGGTCATGTTCCTGAAATATTCAACGGCATGTATCTGTATGCCGGGTGGGTTTGGTTCCCTGGATGAGTTGTTCGAGTCTCTCACCCTGATACAGACGAAAAAAATTAAGTCTTTTCCCATAATTTTATTTGGCTCATCTTTCTGGAAAGGGCTGGTGGATTGGATGCGAGAACAGATGTTTTGCAGAGGAAACATTTCGGAAGAAGATCTTTTTCTTTTTGAAGTAATGGACGACGTAGACCAGGTTGTTGATTATATTCGCAAAACTTTGGAATTATAAGAGTTGATACAGGGAGGTTCCCTGGAGAAGGAGTAGCGCATGGCTCAGATTGACGCGTTTTTCAAATTGATGAACGATGAAGGTGCTTCCGATTTGCATATGATGGCCGGTCAGCAGCCGGTTTTGCGAATCCGTGGTGATATGGAGCGGATTAAGTTCAAGGCTCTGGGTGACGAAGCACTCAAACAGATGCTCTATGAGATATGTCCAGAGGATAAAATCAAGGTTTTTGAGGAGACCGGAGATATGGATTTTGGGTACGAAATTCCCGGTCTAGCCCGGTACCGCTGCAACTATTTCCAGCAAAAATACGGCATAGGGGCGGTATTCAGGGAGATCCCCAGCGAGATCCTTACCGTTGAGCAGCTAGGCCTGCCCAAAGTTATCAGTAAACTTGCCAGTCTGCCCAAAGGCCTGGTACTGGTAACCGGGCCCACGGGTTCGGGGAAGTCGACAACCTTGGCAGCCATTCTGGATGAGTGCAACAAGACCAGGAAGGATCACATCCTGACCATCGAAGATCCCATAGAATTCGTGCATAAATCTCAGCAGTGCGTGGTCAATCACCGGGAAGTCGGGACGCACACCAGGTCGTTCTCTGCCGCTTTGCGAGGGGCGTTGCGTGAAGATCCAGATATTATTCTGGTTGGTGAGCTTCGCGATCTTGAGACTATCTCCCTTGCCATGGAGGCCTCCATGACCGGGCATCTTGTTTTTGGTACCCTGCACACTATGAATGCCATGAAAACCGTTGACCGTGTGGTCGAGGTCTTCCCCGCAAATCAACAGGGACAGGTTCGCTCGACCTTGGCTGATGCCCTGAAGGCGGTGGTCTCCCAGACCCTTTTTAAAAGGACCGACCTCAAAGGCAGAGTGGCAGCCCTGGAAATTCTTGTCTGCACCCCGGCTGTGCGCAATTTGATTCGGGAATCGAAAACCTACCAGATTCCCTCAACCATGCAGACCGGAAAAAAATATGGGATGCAGACCTTGGACGATGCAATTATGGAACATCTAGAGAAAAAGAGAATCAGTGCAGAAGATGCCTATATGAACTGTATTGAGAAACCCAAATTCCTTAAGTTCTTGAAAAGAAACCCCGCAGATTTCACTGAGATATAAAGGTATCCTTTTGCACCGGGACCGTTTTTAAGCGCCTAGTCAGGATTTCTCATCGGCTCAGGCGGTGCCAGGTTTGGTAGTTTTTGGTGACTCATTTTACGTGGGTATATGTGCTCGCAAAAGCCTGCCAAAGATGGTACCGCTCAAGTTGAGCGCAGGTGAACGGTTTATCGAAATGCAAGCCGACTCACGGATACTACATCCATCTGTTTTTGTGTTTTTATCTCCAATAAGACAGACTATTCATGAGCAATCCATGGGAGTACTTGAGTTGTCACTGTCTGCTTTTTGGTTCATGAAAGAGGTTCAGTAGGCCTGTCCCTGCTGCCAGTTTTGAGATATTCAAAGGCCCATTCTTTGAAGTATGCCCATTGGGCACCACCATTTCGATGGGCACTTTTTCCAGTAGTGATCCATTGTTACGACACTACAGGTTTGTAATCAGGATCTGTTTGTTCTGTCGATAATCGTCGTAGCTGAAAGGAAAGCAAATTCCTCCTTTGCCGACATCGTCAACACGCAACCCCTAAATATTGCACGAATTCTTACTATATGGTCTGGGGAAAGGCGGTGGGTCCAAGTTCGAAACCTATTTCAAGGTGATAACAAAAAAAGGTCATGCGGGGGAAGTGGAAGGGTTTGAGAGAAAAGGGGCTTTCCCTGGAAATCCTGTATGTGCAAAGTAGTGTCGTGTATGGTGCAGCGAATGGTTCCGGCAAGCGCCGTTGTTGCAAATGGAATGGGCACCTGTTTCCAACGGGCCGTATGCTGAGGGGCCGGGAATGTATTTCGCCGGGAATAGCCAGATGATACCACAATGAAGCGCGGTGCAACTGCCTGGAGAAAAGCAGGCGTTGTGGAGGTGATGCTGCCATGATGAGGCGCGACAAGCACAGTCGCTCTGGGCAGGTTGTTACGGACAAGAAGTTGTTCTGCTGCCTTGGTTATATCACCGGGTAAAAGAACGGAGAAGTCGTCGTCGGTCCTCAGGAGTATGACCAGGCTCTGATCATTGGTGGAAAAAGCCTGCGCTTCTGGATACCCTGCCGTGCCGAGGCAGAGCAGGGTATCTTTTGGACTCTGGTGAACGAACTGGCCCTTTTGCAATGCCTGAATTCTGACATTTTTTGCGGCCGCATCCCGGAGGAGTTTCTGGTAGCGCCATTCCTTTGTTTGTTGTCCGTTAATATACAGCCGCTCTGGTGCATATTGCTGGAGCAAAAACGGGATACCATTGTAATGATCACTGTGCGGGTGGGAGATGATGACAGCATCAAGCTTCCAGATGCGTCGTTTTCTTAAAAAGGGCGCTACCACCGCTTCACCGACATTGAAGTCGGCCGACTGCCTGCCGCCAGCGTCAACCAGGCAGTTGTGTCCGTCACGCAGCTCCAGGAGGGTGGATGATCCGTGGCCCACATCAATAAAATGGATCATAGTTTCCGGGCGGGAAGGCCTGTGCCAAAGGGTGAAGGTAAAGGAAAAAAGCAGCATGGGAAAGCCGATGCACTGACAGACAAGCTTGGTACGACGGGTCAGGCAGGGCACAAAGGGTAGGCTAAGCAGTGCATAATAGGTGATGATTTCCAGCCATGAAGGAGTAATGGTCCAGAGTGATGCAACCGGTATCTGTGATCCGATGCTGAGGATGGTATCGCTGAACTGAAAGCCCAACGCGCCGAGGTGCAGTACTGCCGTTGCCGCTTCCGGTGCAAACAGCGAGAGGGGCAGGGCAATCAGCCCCAGAGGCAGTGCCCAGAAACAAAGGAGCGGTTCAATCAAGAGATTAACAACTGGACCGATGAGGGAGAACCGTCCGAAATGAACCAGCATGATTGGCAGGGTGGCCATGGTAGCTGCTGTAGAGACAAGAAGGCCCATGGGAACCAAAAGGAGATATCCTTTGAGGGGATTGCTTCTTTTGACAGCCAACCACCAGGGACCGATTTTTTGCGTCAGCAGGACAATGCCTGCAACAGCGGCAAAAGAGAGCTGGAAGGAGGCTGTATTCAAGGCAATGGGGTGCACTGTCAAGATGACAAAGGCGGCAGCCGCAAGGAGATGTTGCATGGATTTGAATCGGTGGATGAACAGGGCGTATGCAGCCAGCACGGCCATGACCAAGGCGCGAAAAACCGGTAGGTTCATCCCGGCGATCAGACTGTATGCAAAAAGAGTGGGGATTGTCAGGGCCACGGCCAGTGCAGGAACATAGGTATGCAAAAGGAGCCATTGCGAGCGTTTCAGGCAAAAAAGGACAAATGCCGCCATGCCGGAGGCGAGCAGGCTGAGATGCAGGCCGCTGATGGCCAAAAGATGGAGTACACCGCCGGTTTTGAATTTCTCCAAAGTCCTTTTTGGGATGTTCCCTCTGTATCCCAGCAGCAATGCCTGATAGAGAGCTGCACTCTCAGGCGCAAGACTCTGCACGAGAAAGGAGGAAAACTGCTGCCGCAGTTGTTCTGGAAAATATCTCACTGCCTCCCCCAGGGAAAACCCTTGGCGGTATATCGGTTCAATAAAATCCGACCGGGCAATCCAGCCGGTGACGTATATGTCCTTTGCTGCCAGGTAGTTCGCATAATCGAATGTCCCGGGAGTATGCCTGGGGCGCAGCGGGGAGATGGTGGCTACAATCATGAGCAGAGATCCGGGGCGGATTGTTGTATCCAGCTGATCACGGATGGAGAGAAGCACTTTGCCCGACGTTGGAGCACAGGTACCATGGGACTGCGGACCATGTGAGCACATCTCCTCCACCGCCAGGATCAGTCTGCTTTTTTTGCCTTGGGACTCAATCATGGAGTGCACGGTTCCGATTAAAGTCATTGTCGTCTTTTCGGTGATGCGCGTAGCTATATGGTTTGTCGTCCCTGGTTTGCCCCTCTCCTTGGCCATTAGCTGGTATCCTAGAGCAAAAAAGGCTATTGTCAGAAGCAGTAGGGTGGTTGTTTTTCGGGTCGTGCAGGAGGCGCCGAGGCCTGCAGTGAGGAGGAAAAAAGTCAGCAGGCTAAGCTGGGAATGAGTCCATGCAGAGGAGGTGTGCAGAGAGAGGGTGGCTCCGGCAGCATATCCAAAAGTAACCAGGATGAGGAGGTTGTGCCCGTACAGGGATCCCCCTTGTCGTCCATGTTTTCCCACAAGCGACAGTTCTCCTATGAGCCCGGATTAATCATCAGCTCAGGTTGTGCCAGGTTCGGGAGTTTTTGGGACCTCATTCTACTTGGATAGATGTGTCGCCAAAAGACTGCCGAAGATGGTACCGGCTGAGCTGACCTTTGGTAGGCATTTTGTCGAGATTTGAGTCTGTTCACGGATATCACATCCCTTTGTTTTGGTATATTACTTCTTAAATGAGACAACATGTTCATGGGAAAATCCGGGTTAGGGGAGGAAATCCTTGATTTTTTCCAGAAGCCGTTCTCCTGTGCCGCTTTCTACCAACATCCACTCTCGGGCATGCCTGCCCATGGTGACTCGTTTATTGGGAGCCTGGATGAGGTGGCGCAGGAAGGTGGTCAGCTCTATCGGTGTAGTGATTTGTCGTCCACCACCACACTGCACCAGGCCGGCGGCAATTTCGGAAAAATCGTCCATATAGGGACCGAAAATAATGGGTTTGCCATGGGCAGCAGCCTCCAGGGGATTGTGGCCGCCCCTGGGAACGAGACTGCCCCCTATGAATACCAGGTCAGCGACCTGGTACAGCCTTGCAAGCTCACCTATTGTATCCAGAATAAGGATGTCATAGACGGCCATGCTGGTAGGTTCGCTTCGTTTGGCGGTCCTGAATCCCATTTTCTTACCAAGAACGCAGATCTCTTCTGCCCGCTTTATATTTCTTGGCGCTATGATGAGGGTCAGCTGCGTTGTCATTACAAGCTGTTCATAGGCGGAAAGGATGTATTGCTCTTCATCGCCATGGGTGGACCCGCAAATCCAGATGAGTTTGTTTTCTGGCAGGTTGTACTGTTTCTTGAGCATGAGATTGGCCTGATGGTTGTCCAGATTCGAAACGGCCATGTCTGCTTTCAGGTTGCCTAAAACGCAGACTGTCTGGGGCGCCACGCCTAGGGCTTTCATGTTTTCGGCATCCTGCCGGGTCTGCATAAAGAGCAGGGAAAAGGCTGAAAACAGCGGGGTAAAGAACCAGGGGAAACGGCGGTACATGCGCACGGAGTCCTTTGAAACTCTGCCATTAACCAAGAGAGCGGGAATATTTTTTCTTTGGAGGGTGAAGAGCCAGTTGGGCCAGAAATCAGTTTCGACAAGGATGAACAGATGGGGCTGCAGGGTGCGGATAAAGTGCCGGATGGTGAACTGCAGATCAAGGGGAGAGGGGAACAGGATGTCCACATACGGGCCAATGCGTTTTCTGGCCAGCTGCTCGCCAGCCCTGGTGGTGACGGTGAAGACAAGCTGTCCGTCGGGGTACTGCTCCCTGAGCAGCCTGACCAGGGGCAAAGCGGAAGTCGTCTCTCCTACTGATAGCGCATGGATCCAGATGACCGGAGGGCCTTTCTGCCCCCCGGCGCTCTGTTGTCGCCAGAGAGCAGACAATCCAACTCCCAACCGCTTACCCAGGCGGATACGATATTTAGTTCGACCTAAAGAGAGAAGCAGCAGGGGTGCAAGTATGGGGAGAAGCAGAATTTGCAACAGATTGTAGAGTAGATACAAAGGAACCCTCTCTGGTCATGGTTGTGTCTGTTGTGTTGCCCATCAATACCTGAGCAGAGGTATTGGGACAAGTAAAAAGAGAGCCTGCCATTTTGTTTTGTCTGCGGAAAAATTTCATGACAGGGAGGAGATAGTCGTACCTTGCGTGTTTGCAGCTTTTCGTACACTTGAGGTGGTCCATTCAAGTGAGTCCACCGTCGTCTATGCCACAGTTTACACGGTCTTTTTCCACAGAGGTATTCCCCTGATCAGTGAGAACCTTGGTTGCAGGGGAAAGCTCGACAGTACTATCTGTCGATATGGGAAGATGTCGGTTTGTACCCATGGTGTAGATGGTTGTAGTCTGGATTTTTCCTCAGCTTAGAAGGTACCAGGTTCAGGCGTTTTTGGTACCTTTTTATACGGGGGTATATGAGTAACCACATTATTGCCGAAGATGGTACCCCCTGGGCTGACCTTTGGGGCACATTTTGGCCAAACGCGAACCTGCTTACGGACAGCATACCCATCTGTTTTTGTTTCTTTGTTCTCAGATAAGGAACACTGTTCATGAGACATCTGGGGTAGATCGTTTGGGAAGATCACCTGCCATTCCTGTGTTTCATAACAGCTCCAGTCAGGCGAAGTTTTTTTGGGGGGGGCAGCAAATCCAGGGGATTACGCAGCAAAAAAAGAAAGGAGGCGGGTCTTAAAAAAAAGGATCTTTTCTGTTTTTTGTTCTGTTTATAAGAATATATTGAGAACAATATTCTTATAATATAACTTTTTATAAAAAAAAATTCATATTTTTCTGGTTGTTTTGGATGTTATTTGCTACGGTGTGGTCGTCCTTTGACAGAGGGTGATTGTGCCGGAAAGCTTTTTATCGAGGAATTATGATTGATGACATCAGCTTAAAAATTCTGCGAATACTGCAGGAAAAAGCTCGTATCCCCAACGTTGAAGTGGCCCGACAGATGGATATGGCGCCTTCAGCCGTCTTGGAGCGTGTCCGTAAGCTTGAACGGCAGGGGATCATTGACGGATACGAGGTCCGATTAAACCCCGAACGGTTTGATCGCAGATTGATAGCCTTTGTCTCTGTTGTGGTTCGCGAGCAGGAAAAGGACCAGGAGTTAGGAACCTATTTCGCTGGTTTTGAGGAGGTCCAGGAGGTGCATTATGTCTCAGGAGAGAATAGTTATCTCTTGAAGCTACGTATGGCAGACAATGCAGAGCTGTATCGCTTTTTGCAAGATAAGGTCGTCCGTATGCCCGGTGTCATGGCTACCCGTACAACCCAGGTGCTGCACACATTCAAAGAAACCGCAAAGTTACCGCTGCAAAACAGGGTCAAAAAATAGAGGAAATCACTATGCCAATCTCAACCGATTACCGTTCCCGCTTATACCCCAGGCTGGCGGCCATCAGTCAACACTATGGGACGCCATTTCACATCTATGATGAACTGGGAATACGGGAGACCGGTCAACGTTTGCAACAGGTTTTTGCAGGTGTGCGCACATTCCGGGAATACTATGCCGTCAAGGCGCTTCCCAATCCTCGTATTATGCAAATAATGCAGGATATGGGTTTTGGATTTGACTGTAGTTCCGCAACTGAACTGATGCTCAGCCGGAAGATAGGCGCAGATGGTGACGACATCATGTTCACCTCCAATAACACCAGTGCAGAAGAATTTGCCCTGGCAATGGAAGACGGTGGCTGTATCCTGAACCTTGATGACATCAGCCTGATAGATAAAGTCCCCGAAATGCCGGAGCTGATCTGCTTTCGTTACAACCCTGGAGCCCGCAGGTCAGGCAATGCCATTATCGGTAATCCGGTAGAAGCGAAATATGGTGTCAGCCACGATCAGATCCTTGATGCTTATCGCCGGGCACAACAAAAGGGCGCAAAACGCTTTGGACTGCACACCATGCTCGCGTCCAATGAACTGTATCACGGCTATATGATACAGACCGCCCAACTTTTGCTGCAGCTCATTCAAACAATCAGCAGCGAGCTTGGAATTGTGTTTGACTTTATCAATATCGGTGGCGGTCTCGGTATACCATATACTCCGGAAGATACACCCCTTGATTTGGAAGCCATGGGCAAAGGAATTACGGAGCTGTTCCACATTTTTGAGCAGAAAAATGGCTATATGCCTGCCCTGTATATGGAAAGCGGTAGGTTCATGACCGGTCCCCACGGAGTCCTGGTGGTCCAGGTCATTAACCGTAAGGATATTTACCGGACCTACATTGGCGTAGATGCCAGCATGAGCGCCTTGATGCGGCCGGCACTGTATGGGGCCTACCATCATATTGAAGTGTTGGGTAAAGAGAATGGGGGGGGGCATGAAGTGGTTGACGTGGTTGGATCTTTATGCGAGAACAATGACAAGTTTGCCATTCAGCGAAGCCTGCCTGGTATAGAGATCAATGATACGCTTATCATTCATGATACCGGTGCCCACGGGCATGCCATGGGGTTTAATTATAACGGGCAGCTGCGTCCAAAGGAATTACTGTTCCGGCAGGATGGGCAGGTGGAATTGATCCGGAGACAGGAGCAGCCCCGGGATTATTTTGCCACCCTGTCGTTTGAACCGGATACCTTGGACTTGGAGCTGGATTATGGGGAATGAACTTACTTCTCTTTGAAAAAAAAGAGTGTGAGGCCGGTATGCTGACCGTCTCGGACAGACGGGCGGAGCATCTCATAGCTGTCCTAGGGGTCAAGCCAGGTGATCGGGTTCGTGTAGGGCAGGTGAATGGCCTGGTGGGGCATGGGACTGTAGTTGCCGTAACAAAACATACCGTTCGCCTGCAGGTGGAACTGATGCAGGCGCTAGGGCAGGGTATGAAGGTAGACCTGGTTCTTGCATTGCCCCGTCCCATCATGTTGCAGCGTGTTTTGAAGCAGGCCACAGTTATGGGGGTACGTCGGTTTTTCCTTATCCGTTCCAGTAAAGTGGAAAAATCCTTTTTCCACAGTCCGGTACTAAAAAAAGAGAAAATCAAAGCGTTGGTACGGGAAGGCATGGAACAGGCAGGGGACAGTAGGATGCCCACAGTGGAAATACATACCCAATTCAAGCCTTTTGTCCAGGATGTGCTGCCGACCCTGGAAGGCGTCCGCCTGCTCGCACATCCCCGCGCAGAACAGACCTTTGCCACCATGATCAATCCCTGGCTCGGGGACCGGCGGATGATTTTGGCCATCGGGCCTGAAGGCGGCTGGAATGACTTTGAGATCGACCTCTTAAGAGAGCAGGACTTTCAGGTTTTTACCATGGGTGAGCGCATTCTTCACGTGGACACCGCTGTGGTGGCCTTGCTGGCTCAGGTGCAGCTGCTCTATGACTTGGCGCGGTAGCCTACGCGCTGCATGATTTTTTGGGTCAGTAAGGTGAATTCAGGCAGCCCGAGGAACTGTAAGAAGAGAGCGTAAAAAATTGCAGCACCCCCTATCAGGCTGAAGACCCCTGCTGCCTGGAGAAACAGAGGCCCCTGGAGCCAGTCGCTGAGCAAGGCGCGTCCATACCAGGTACCAGCTCCCATGATCGCAGAAGCAATGCTGATTTTGACCATGCCGCGCACTAGATATTGAAAGGGAAGGCCATCCAGTTTTCGTGACAGACAGAGACCCAGGAAAAGAAAGTTGCAGGTCATGGCACAGGAAGTAGCCAGGGCTATACCTCTGAACTGGAGCTGTTCAATGACCAGAGTGATAATGATAAGGTTGGCTGCCACCCCGATAAAACTGCCGACAACCGGATATCGTGTCGTATTGATTGCATAAAAAACCGGCACCATAATTTTGACCGAAGAATAGGCAAATAGTCCTAGACCGTAGAGTTGCAGGGCTTGGGCGGTTTTTATCGTATCCATCTGGGTAAAGACCCCATGCTCGAAAATCAGGCGAATAATGGGTTCCGCCAGAATCAGCAAGCCAACTGTGGCCGGAATAGTCAAACTGAACACCAGCACCAGAGACGAGATAAAGGTGGCCTTGAGTTTGTCCAGCTGCTTGGCTGCGGCCTGTTTTGCAAGCACGGGCATGGCGGCAATGGAAAATGCCACCCCAAAAAGGCCTATGGGCAACTGAACAAAACGGAAGGCATAGTTGAGCCAGGAAACCGACCCCTGTTCGCAGCTTGTGGCAAAGTTGGTGTTGATAAAAATATTGATCTGGGTTGCTGAAAGCCCTATGGTAGCTGGGACCATCAGCCAGAGAATTTTTTTAAGCCCTGGGTGATTGAGTCGGAACCCGGGTATGCATCGAAATCCGACCTTAAAAAGAGTGGGTAGTTGTATGCCCAGCTGCAGGATACCGCCGATCAAGGTACCAAAAGCCATGCCCACGATGGCGGGCTGGCCGAATTTGGGTAAGAGCAGGGAGAGACCGACACCGCCGACAATGGAGCCCAGGTTAAAAAAGCTTGAGGCCATGGCGGGAATAAAAAAGCGGCCCTTGGTATTGAGCATGCCCATAACCACGGCAGATAGTGCAATGAAAACGAGAAAGGGAAACATGATGCGGGTCAGCTGCACGGTCAAAGCTGTTTTTCCTGCCATGGTTTGAAAATCGCTGGCAAGCAGATTGACAAGGGGTTCTGCCCAGTAGGTACCAACCAGTACCAGGATGCTGAGCAGGACGGCAAAAAAAAGTAACACTGTGGAGGCCAACTCCCAGGTTGCTTTGTCCCCTTTTTGGGTCACATATTCTGAAAAAACGGTGACAAAGGCAGCAGACAGAGCACCTTCTCCAAAAAGATCCCGCAGCAGATTGGGAATACGAAAGGCGACAACAAAGGCATCATAGGCAAAACCCGCCCCAAACAGTCCGGCAAATAGCTGTTCCCGGACTAATCCCAGAATTCTGCTGCACATGACAGCACAGCTGACTGCCCCAGCTGAGCATGCAATTTTTTCTGTTGAACTACTTGGTTTTGGAGGCTGCAGGTTGTCCATAGGTGCTTTCTGAATTAGGTATCCCTTGACTTTGCTCGTGTAATTTGAAAATATAGAAAACTCTGTTTGTCACAGAGACGCCCTTCGCAGCATTGATGGTTACCAGACCTGTTTGAAAAGAGAAAGTAAATTATATGCATTGCTAGAGATCGCCTCAATCCTGCCTCAACTCAGAACGGGAGAATAAATCAACGACTGAGAAGGCCCGATTCAGGTAACAAAGAGAGTTCCACACCCCCTTAATTCCAACATCCCTTTCACCGGAGGAACCCATGCAGGACGTTCAGCACATTAGGAATACGGTTATTCTTGGACATGGCAACAGCGGTAAATCAACATTAGCGGAGGCGTTACTGTTTACCGCCGGATCGGTGAATCGTCTGGGGAAGGTAGATGAAGGGACCGCCTCCATGGATTACGAGGCGGAAGAACAGAAACGCCACATTTCCATCAGCACCGGATTCGGACATCTGAGTTGGAAAAAAAAGGATGTCTTCCTCATGGACACCCCTGGCGATGATAATTTTATCAATGAAACCGTTTTTGCCGCAAATGTGGCTGACAGTGCCATTCTGGTGGTCGGCGCTGTACTTGGTGTTCGGCCGCAGACTGAGAAATTTGTGGATATGATCCTGGGAAAAAACCTGCCTCGGCTGATTTGTATATCCAAGATGGACCGCGAGCGGGCCAATTTTGACAAAACTGTGGAGCAAATTCGCAAAAGTTTTGCCATCAACCCGGTGATCACCCATCTGCCCATCGGGGCAGAAGAAAACTTCAAGGGGGTTGTCGATCTCCTGGCCCGAAAAGCCCTGATGTTCGATGGTACAGGCAAAACCAAAACCGAAGACATCCCGGCGGACATGGAGGATGAGGTAGAGTCTTTATACGAAAGCCTGGCAGAGTATATTGCTGAAACCGATGATGACCTGTTGGAAAAATTCCTGGAAGAGGGTGAACTGACAGCTGAAGAAATACAGACAGGGCTGCGCAAGGCGGTTGAACAGGGGCAGATTGCTCCGGTTATCCCCTGCGCCTCTGTGCACAACTTTGGGTCCAGTATTGTCCTGGATGCCATAGCAGACCTCTTCCCCTCACCTGATAAACGGCCTACGATTGTTGGCTCCAGTCCCAAGGATGGTGAGTTGGTTGAACTGGAGTCATCCGCTGAGGCGCCCTTTTCCGCCTTGGTTTTCAAAACCATGGCCGACCCCTTTGCCGGTCGTCTGACTCTTTTCCGGGTGTTTTCCGGCACCCTTTCTGGAGACAGCTTCTACAATGCTGGCAAGGATCTCGCTGAGAGATTTGGCCAACTCTATATCATGCAAGGCAAGGAGCAAAAACCCATTGATACCGCCCTTCCCGGTATGGTCGTGGCCGTCGCCAAACTGAAAGAAACCACCACCGGTGATACCCTGTGCACAGAAGCCCAGCCCATTGTACTTGACACACCGGACGCTCTGCCTTCGGTGCTTTCGTATGCGGTTTCCGCAAAGAAAGGGGATGAGGAAAAACTGTTTGCCTCCATCACTAAACTGCTGGATGAAGATTTGACCCTGAAACTCACCAGGGAACAGCAAACCAGGGAAGTGCTTCTTTCCGGTGTGGGTCAGGTACACCTGGAGGTTATCGGGGAGAAACTCAAGCGCAAATTCAGCGTTGAGATGGACCTGAGAACGCCCAAGGTTCCCTACCGGGAAACCATCAAAGGTTCGACCACTGTCCAGGGTAAGCATAAAAAACAATCAGGCGGACGCGGTCAATTCGGTGATTGCACCGTTGAGTTGAGCCCGCTCTCCCGGGGTGAGCAGTTTGAATTTGTTGACTCCATTGTTGGCGGTGTTATTCCCCAGCAGTATAGGCCTGCGGTTGAAAAGGGTATTCTAGAGGCCATGGAAAAAGGTGTTATTGCCGGCTATCCATTCGTTGATCTGAAAGTCAACTTGATTGATGGCTCTTTCCATAGCGTGGATTCCTCCGAAATGGCATTCAAGGTGGCAGGCTCATTGGCTTTCAAGAAAGGCGTTATGGACGCTCAGCCCATCCTGCTTGAGCCTATCATGGAGTTGGAAGTGCGCGTACCCAAGGATTATGTTGGTGATGTCATGGGCGATTTAAACAGTCGCAGGGGGAAGGTCCTTGGCATGGATTCTACAGACAAGGCCGAGGTCGTCAACGCCCATGTCCCCCAGGCTGAAATTCTGCTGTATGCCCTGGATTTGACCTCTATGACAGGCGGGCAGGGCACATTTACAGTTACCTTCTCCCATTACGAGGAAGTCCCCAGTCATATTGCCGATAAAATCATCGAGGAATACAAACAGGCCGCCGAGTAAGAACCAGTCCCAGGGGAAGAGCTGTGGGCTCTTCGTGTTCATGTGGCCCTGATTCTTGCCATTGGATGCTTGTGACGAGGATATATGAGTGATTCAGTTTGCAAAACAGCGATCTATACCTGTGGAGTCCTGACCCTGAGTGACAAGGGCTCCCGGGGAGAACGAATCGATACCAGCGGTGCCATGCTCCAGGAAATGCTCACCCGGGCCGGCTTTTCCATCGGGAACTACACTATCTTGCCGGATCAGCCCGACCAGATAGAACAGACCCTGCTGCACTGGGTCGATGATCTCGGCCTGGATTGCATCATCACGACCGGGGGGACCGGTGTCGCCCCTTCAGACCGGACCCCGGAAGCCACCCGGCGGGTCATTGAACTGGAACTCCCCGGTCTTAGTGAGGCTATGCGGATGGCCAGCCTGGAAAAGACCATTCAGGCTGTCTGGTCAAGGGGGATTGCCGGAATACGAAAACAGACCCTGATTATCAATCTACCGGGGAGTGAGAAAGCTGCCAGGGAAAATCTCCAGGCTGTGCTGCCTGCCTTGGAACATGGCTTGTACAAACTGAAAGGCGGGACAGCCGATTGTGGCCGAAGCTGATCAGCTCTGTCACGAACCTGGGCAGGGGAAAGGCATGCTGTCCAGCGACAGCATGCCTTTCTTGCTTGTCTTTTTAAGCAGGGCGAGTAGTCGGCACCGACTGTGATCTCTCAAGGGCTTCTGTGAGCGTTCTGTGAGCGCCATGGCAGGGTTTCTTGAGCCACGTTTTTTTAGACGAAAAACACCTTTGTCTCAGTATCCCCTTTTGTGGCGGTGATTTCTCCGATCAGGTAGGGTTTCTCGCCCAGAGCCGTCAACTGGTGCAGGATGTCTTCCACATATTCTTCGTCCACAATGGCAAGCATTCCTATACCCATATTGAAGGTGCGGTACATTTCTTTTTCGGGCACATTACTGTAATGTTGCAGGTATGAAAAGACAGGCAGAACAGGCCAGGTCCCCTGCATGATTTTGGCATCGCAACCAAGGGGAAGAATACGGGGAATGTTGTCAATAAAACCGCCACCGGTATTGTGTACCAGACCATTGATGGGATATCTGCGAACTATGTTCGTGATGGCATCCACATAGATGCGGGTCGGTCGGAGCAATTCTTCTCCCAGGGAGCATTGGAACTCTTCTATGTAGTGGTCGACCTTCCTGCCCAAATCCTTAAACAGCACTTGCCTGACCAGGGAGTAGCCGTTGGAATGCAGACCTGAGGATGCAAGCCCGATAATCTTGTTACCTACCTTGATATCGCTGCCATCTATAATGGCGTTACGGTCCGCTATCCCGACCACAAAGCCAGCCAAGTCATAGTCTCCGGGCTGATATAGTCCTGGCATCTCGGCTGTTTCCCCGCCGATAAGGGAACATTGCGCTAACTTGCATCCTTCAGCAATTCCTTTGACAACCTCGGTGGCGACTTCGAGTTCTAGCTTGCTGGAAGAGAAATAGTCAAGAAAAAACAATGGTTTTGCCCCGCACACAATGACGTCGTTGACACACATGGCAACCAGGTCTATGCCTATGGTATCGTGCCTGTGGCACATTTTGGCAATGGCCAGCTTGGTGCCGACCCCGTCTGTTGAGGCAATGAGCACGGGATCCGTACACTCGGAGTCGCCGATGGCAAAGAGACCGGAAAAACCGCCGATATCATTGAGCACCCCCCTGCGATGGGTTGCGGCAACTATATTTTTTATATGAGAAATAAAAAGGTTGCCCTTGTCTATGTCGACACCTGCCTCAGCGTATGTACGTGTTGAATTTGTCATATATGTTCGTTATTAAGGGAAACTTAGCCATGATGGCCGACAGTCACGGGAAGTATGCGTAAAGATGGAATAGCATACTTTTTTTATTTGAGTATTGTCAATATGTTTGTCGCTGATTGCTTCTCTTGGTCCTTTCTGGTAAAGGGTACAATATGAAGGTACTCATCACTTTAATTGGTTTGGTTTTTGTCTTGGAAGGATTGCCCTATGTGGCTGCGCCGGAAGCCATGAAGCGCTGGTTACGTCAACTCGTTGATATGCCGCCTGAACAGCTGCGTGCGGTTGGTATTATTTCTATGGTTATTGGTTTTCTCGTCTGCTGGATAGGCCAAAAAAGTGGTCTGTTCGGCTAAGCAGCTTCATATCCTGGCATGTCCTTTTTTCAGGCCGTCCATCTATGGACGACCGGTTTTTATGGTTTGACATTATAGCGCCCGATTCTGTACTATAGCCCCTTTTTGTACTCCCGCAGGCAGCGGAAGTATTTTTTTTAGTTTGTGAACACCCTGATAGTGCTTACAGATTTGGGATACTCCCTGCTTTTGCCTTTTGCAATACCGGAAAGGAAGTGTCCGCATGTAGGAAATACCTGTTCGCAACCTAACTGTCCTTGGGATTCTGGAGCTGTTATGGAAAAAACACCAAAAAGAGAAATGATAGGGATCGAGGGCAAGGTGTTACGAGACACGTTGCGTCGTTTGCACAGGCGCGGTGCTGTAGAGAATATTCGCAAGCTTATTCTCAAAACACATCCGGCAGACATGGCCTATGTATTTCGCTCACTTGGCTTTGCTGAGCAAAAGGATATTTTTGAAATCCTTGCCCAGACAGAAAAAATAGCTGATTTTTTCAGTGAGTTGGACAAGCCCATCATGCTTGAGTTGGTCGAAGGACTGTCCCATCAATTCATGGCCGATGTGGTAACCGAAATGGCTTCGGATGATGCTGCGGATGTGCTGGACGCCCTGCCGGATGAAGTGGCGATGGAAATTCGTACCCATATGGAACTTAAGGATCGATACGAGGTCGAGGAACTTCTGAAATACGATCCCGACACGGCTGGCGGTATCATGTCACCGGATTTTATGTACCTTGACGAGGAACTGACTGTGGAAGATGCCATCGCCAAGGTACAGAAGCGCAGCGAGGAAAAGGAGATGGTGTTTTATCTCTATATCACCCATGGTGAGGGACAACTGGCCGGCGTTCTGTCGCTGCGTGAACTTATTCTCCACCCCATGCACCGGAAACTCAAAAACATCATGAATGCCAATGTGATCACCGTCACCACCGACACTGATCAGGAAGAGGTCGCTCACATTGTTTCTCAATATAATTTGCTTGCCGTGCCTGTGGTGGATGCCACCTTCACCATGGTTGGTATCGTTACTGTGGATGACATTATTGATGTTCTGCGCGAAGAGGCCAACGAGGATTTCATGCAGATGGCTGGTGCTGGTCGTGACCAAGAGATTCTGCTCAAACCGCTGCACCAAAAAATTCTGATCCGAGCGCCCTGGCTGCTTGCTTCCTGGTTCGGGGGCGTTGGGGCCATGTATATCATCAACTCCTTTGAAGAGGCGCTCACCCAGGTCTTAGCACTGGCTGCATTTATTCCCATAATAGCCGGTATGGGCGGTAATATCGCCACCCAGTCAAGCACTATCATTGTCCGCGGGCTGGCGACGGGCCGGGTTAATACGCAACAGTTTCTGCAAGTTATAGCTAAGGAGACAGCTGTCGGTGTTGCCTTGGGAGTCGTTTTTGGTCTGCTGCTGGGCGTGATAGCCTTTTTCAGCTATTCTGATCCCATGGAGCTGGGGTTTGTGGTCGGGGCTTCGGTTTTTGCTGTCATGGTTATGGCTGCCACAGTGGGAAGCTTTGTGCCGTTGGTTTTGAAAAGGCTGAATATTGATGCCGCTGTAGCAACGGGCCCGTTTATCACCACGGCTGTGGACGTGCTTGGGGTTGGCCTCTATTTTATGGTGGCTAAGTCCTTGCTGCATCTGTAGTTTGTTTTTTTAAGTCTGAATAACCAGAAGACAAATAACAGTCTCTCACAGGGCCTCTGCTTTGCAGCAGTTCTATTCTCTTTATAGCCTAACCCGAGTAGCTCATGATATTTTCCAGATATTTTCAAATTTCCATTAAAAGCAGTTGGTCAGTAACAACATACTTGTGGTCAATTTCTCCAAGATGTTGGTGAAAAATTCGGGTTTGGAGTGCTACACAATCAAGGTATTGTATCCCCCGTACGTCTCTACTATAAAGGGAATTTATGAATAAACGAGGATTTTCCGGGAGCAGAATGCGTACCAGCTCCTCAAAGAAGGTTTTCCTCTGGATCGGTGGAGCTGCCGTGCTGCTCTGGCTGCTGTATCAGAGTTTTCAACCGGCTCTCTACGATCCCGATGCCGCACCCCGGACAGTGGTCGCTCGTGGCGAACTCGCTGCAGACGAACTGAATACCATAGAAATATTTCGTAGTTCAGCGCCTTCGGTGGTTTACATCACCAGTATCGGGGTGCGTAGAGGACTGTTCAACCTCAATATCTACGAGATTCCGCAGGGTACTGGATCGGGATTTATCTGGGATACATCTGGACGTATTGTCACCAACTATCATGTCATTTCCGATGCCAACCGTATTGAGGTGACCCTGGCTGACCATACAACCTGGAAGGGGGTCCTGGTGGGAGCTGCCCCTGACAGGGACCTGGCTGTTTTGCAGATATCCGCCCCTGCAAACAAACTGCAGCCCATTTCCATTGGTGAGTCTACCAGCCTGCTGGTGGGCCAGAAAGTCTTTGCCATCGGCAACCCCTTTGGACTGGATCAGACCCTGACCACCGGGGTGGTCAGCGCTTTAGGCCGTGAAATTACGGCGGTGACAGGACGAACCATCCATGATGTCATCCAGACCGATGCTGCCATCAATCCGGGAAACTCCGGCGGGCCGTTGCTGGACAGCGCCGGCCGACTAATTGGGGTGAACACTGCCATCTATAGTCCTTCGGGGGGAAGTTCGGGAATCGGTTTTGCCGTTCCAGTAGGCGAAGTAAACCGGGTTGTGCCGCACATCATACGACACGGTACAGTTATTCGTCCGGGGCTCGGGATCAGCATCGCCAACCAACGGCTGATCGATGAATTGGGCCTGGAGGGAGTCCTCATCCTCAAGGTCATCAAGGGTTCCACTGCTGATCAGGCAGGGTTGAAAGGGACTAGACAGGTTGCAGGGGGGCTTATCCTTGGGGATGTTATCCTGGCTGTCAACGGCAGACGGGTCAGTGGGTATGATTCCCTACGAGACGAGCTTGAACGATACCGTGTGGGGGAAAAAGTAGTTCTGCAAGTTCTGCGGGAAGGGCAGGAAGCAGAGGTCGAAGTTATCCTTGAGGCCATGCAGTAGCCTGTTTCTCACTACAGCAGGCTTGACCTTCTCTTCTTGTTACTTTTGGTAAAACGGCCAAGCAGCCAACCTGAGAGAAGAACCCCTGTGCCGACCAGGAACCATTTAATAGACTCATTCTTTTTCAATACCGTGTTTTCGATCTGCAGGTCGGTCAGTTGGTTGTGGAGCTGTGCGATCTCTACGCTGGCTTCGGCCAGAGATTTTTTGGTGCGCTGCACATCCACGGTGTCGTTTTGCAGCGACTCCAATTCGTCCCGGATATCTGTTCGGGCAGCAAGACAGGCTGAGAGTTCCTGTTCGGTCCGGCCATTTAAATCAGACAATTCTTGTAACTGCTTTTCCAGTAAAACATTCTTTTCAGTTAGTAAGACATTTTCCCGGCTCAGTATGTCTACCTGCTGATTGGGAGGTCGCTGAGTACTCAGGTAGCGCCTGAGAAGCCACCCATCCTTACCATTGTCAAGCAGCACCCGTGCCCAATCATCAGATTCTTCGAGGAGTTGTACAGAGCTGCCGTCCTTGACCACAGCGATAATCGCGTATTGAGAGCCCTGGCCACGCCGAAGGGGAATTTCCGCCGTGGGTTGGATGTACAAAGTCTGGGCAGACAGAAGAGCCGGGATACTGAGCGTTGCAAACAGTACGAAGCCAAGGAATAGGAAACTTCTTCTTCTGATGAAATGGGTGGATCTTTGGCATCTGTTGGGTGTTTTTCGGATAACGATAGATTGCATGTCGTCTGTTGGTGCTTGTTTATGGTGCGTAGCTGCCTGCAACCTGCGAACAGCCTCTTGGTGTCGATTATTCATGTTTTTTCCTGCTTGAGAACGCCACCTGTCAATATATAAGATGCGGTGTGTCCCCATAATACATTCTGTTTTTCGTCAACCCCCAGCACAGATTACTTCTCAGGTTAAGAGTGTATATATTTTGGCACCACATATATCCAAGTATAGGGAGTTACCCAAAACTACCAATCCTGGCAACACCTGAGCTGATGAGAGATCCGCGCTAGTCGGTATCCGGCTGGCTGTTTTTTTGTTTACGAAGCCTGGCCAGTTGCCGCATGTTTTTGTTCTTGTCGGATTCATCAACTATTTCCCTACCGATAATTTCTTCAATAATGTCTTCAAGACTGATCACCCCGGTCACGCTGCCGTACTCGTCGACCGCTACCATGAGATGCTGGTGGTTTTCGAAAAAATCAATGAATACCCGGTCCAGCGGTGCTGTCTCTGGCACAAAATGCACCGGTCTGGTCAACCGGGCAAGGGGAAGACTGTCCTGACCCAAGGCCACCGCTACCAAAACGTCTTGGCTCAGGACAAGTCCTACGACGTTGTCAGGATCGCCCTCATACACGGGGACCCTGCTGTGCATCTTCCAACCTTCTTTGTCTTGGGCCGTTGCCTCACGAATGGTTAGTGATTTATCCACGGAAAAGGTCACTGTTCTCGGTGTCATGACCTTGCGTACAGTTTTTTTATCCAACTGCAGGATGTTGCCGATAACAAGTTCCTGGTCTTTCTCAATCTGGCCTGATTTTCGGCTGAGGCTGACAATGGTCTTGAGTTCTTCGGCCGAGACGAGTTCGGAACGGTTTCCGTGAGGTACCAGTCTGGTTAGAGCCCGGCAGAGCCAGATTATTGGTCGCAGGGTAAAGATCATAGCCTTTAAGGGACTGACTATCATCGGTGCCAAACTCCTGTTGTAGACCACCCCTACTGTTTTGGGCAGAATCTCTGAAAACATGAGAATGGCCAGGGTAAACAGCAGGGAAAACCAGACCAGACTTCCAGCTCCGAAAACAGCCACTGCTGCAGCACCCGCCACTGCTGCTCCAATGGTGTTGGCAATGGTGTTCAGGGTGAGGATGGCAGTAATGGGCTGTTCGATGTTTTCCTTCATCTCCAGCAGTCCCTTGGCTTGATGGGGATGATGCTTTGCAAGTAGCTCCACCTGGGGCGTGGATATGGAGTAGAGCACAGCTTCAAAAACACTGCAGGTGGCAGAAATGACCACCGCAAAGCAGACGGAAATGACGAGTACGGCGACCACGTGTACCTCCTGGGGTGTTTACCTGTCTTGATAATGAATTGAGTGATGCCGGCTGGTTTTTGTTATCTTAGCGGAAAATTTACCTTTTGCCAATCACTGACCATAAACTTGGCAATCTGCAGGCAGTGGCGCAGGCACAGCGGATGAAATCAGAGTGGTGCCCCGGATTTCCTATGCCCATTTTGTCGCATTTTTGGGAAACAGGAGACAAAAATAGAGATGTGTGTTATCCTTGAACACACTGAAATCTTGTTAAAATGCGCCCTAAAAGTCAGCGCCGGCGGTACCATCTTCGGCAGTATTTTTGCAACCCCTATACCCTCGTGTAGTACCCCATATACCCCTGTATTATAAGGTGCCAAGAATACCAAATCTAGCACCATCTGAGCAGATGAGATATCCGGGTTGGCTGTCCTGTGAACAGGTACGCGCGGAACTTGTTTTGAGATGAGATACAAGGTATCATGAGCGCACCATAGGCTGTTTTTCAGAAAAAATGAGAAAATCTTTCGTCGGGTCAAGGAATATTTCCCCAACAGTTTCGCTGTAGGTCGCTCAGGGGGGACCTTTCGTCCATGGAGTGGATTTTAACAAAGAGGGTACATGGCAAAAGATAAAAGCATGATAAAACTAACAAGCAAGGGTCCAAAGGACTTCCGTGGAGATCTTCAGGTCTTTTTCCTGGAGAGTGAAGAAGCGAAAATATCTGTGGATGCAGACGAATCAATCAACCGGGCCTTGGACAGAGTCAGAAAAAGAGGTGATTTTTCAGGTGAAAAAAATGAGACCTTTCTTTTTTATCCAGGCCTGGCAGACGAGAAGGATACGGAGCTGCCTAAAGCTGTTCTTTTTGTAGGCCTGGGAAAGCCGGATCAGGATCCCGATATCCGCCGTGAACAGCTACGCCAGGCCGGTGGCCTGGCCGCAAAAAAGGGTGCGGAGATGAAAGCCGTCCAGTTGTTGGCCGTGTTGCCAAATAGGTATATGCTGGCCCCCAATGAGATAGCCGAATGCCTAACAGAAGGTCTGTTGCTTGGCAACTATAGATTCACAGTCTACAAGACCAGCGAGGAGGCTCCAGAGCGCCAAAATATTGTAGGGCGCTTTACCCTGAACGATGGCGGACTGTCAGCAACTGCTGTGCGAAAAGGGATGAACAGGGGAAAGGTTTTGGCAGAGGCCGTGTACGCTTGCCGAGATATGGCCAACCACCCGGGGAACAACTGGACACCTGTCGAATGTACAGAATTTGCAAAAAAAATTGCCAGGAAACACGGCCTCAAATGCAAGATCCTCGAAAAGGCGGCAATGGTTAAGCTGGGCATGGGCGGCATATTGGGGGTTAACCAGGGATCTGCGCAGCCTCCCAAGTTGGTTATTCTGGAGTACCGTACCAAAAAAGAGCACCCCACAATTATGCTGGTGGGCAAGGGACTGACCTTTGATTCTGGAGGCATCAGTATTAAACCGGCTGCCGGCATGGAAGACATGAAATATGACATGTGCGGTGGGGCAGCGGTGCTCACAACAATGATGGCCATAGCACAGGATACGCCCTCAGGCGTCAATGTGGTGGGTCTGGTCCCTGCCACAGAGAATCTCTCTGGCAGTGCAGCGCTCAAGCCTGGAGATGTGATTGTACATTATGGAGGGAAGACCTCTGAAATCATCAATACCGATGCCGAAGGGCGACTTATCTTAGCCGATGCCTTGGCCTACGGCATTGAAATGTTCAGTCCCGAGGCAGTGGTTGACTTGGCTACACTCACCGGAGCGGTCATTGTCGGCTTGGGTCACCATCGGACCGGTTTGCTGGCAAACAACGATGAACTGGCCCAGCGGCTGCTCGATGCAGGCAGGAAAGTCGGCGAACCCCTGTGGCGGCTTCCCTTAGGGCCGGAATACCGCAAGCAGATGGATTCCAAAATAGCAGATATCAAAAATGCTGACAACAAGGGAGCCGGAACCATTACCGCCGCCTGCTACCTGCAGGAGTTTGTGGGCGATATACCCTGGGCGCACCTGGATATTGCCGGTACTGCCTGGAATTATACGGACAAATCCTATGTCCCCAAGGGACCTTCAGGAATTGGCACCCGGACGCTGGTGGAGCTGGTTCACGAGTGGAAACCCTTGGCCAAAGTGGAGCAGGATAAACAAGGTCCAACCTAACTAGTATAACCCAAAAAGGCACAACGCTCATGAAACGTAAAGCAATAACGGTGTCCCGCCAGATAATGGATGACCAACTGCTACATGCCGATGCTACTGGGGCATTGACCGGTGTGTTGAACGACATGGTTGTAGCAGCAAAAATTATCAGCGCAGAGGTGAACATGGCCGGACTCGCCGATGTTCTTGGTCAATCCGGTACAACAAATATTCAGGGAGAGAGTGTTCAAAAGCTGGATGTTTTTGCCAACCAGACTATCAAACGACGGATGGAGCAGTGCGGCCATATCTGCATTATGGCTTCAGAGGAAGATGAGGAAATCATACCGGTTCTTGATGGGTATGAAGGTACCTATACCATAGCCTTTGACCCTTTAGACGGCTCATCCAATATTGATGTTAATGTGAGTATTGGCAGCATTTTCTCCATTCATCGGCGTGTTACGGAATCTGGGCAGGGAACCGAAGCCGATCTGTTGCAAAAAGGTGCGAAGCAAGTGGCTGCCGGCTACATCATCTATGGCTCGTCCACGGTTATGGTCTATACCACTGGATCAGGGGTGCATGGTTTTACCCTGGATCCGAGCGTTGGGGAATTTTTCTTGTCTCACCCCCATATCAAAATCCCGGAAAAATGTCCGTATTACAGTGTTAACGAGGCATATAGCCCGTTCTGGAACGATAGCACCCATGCCTTTGTTAACCACCTCAAAAGTAGTGCCGAGGGCCCAGAGGGTTACAGTGCCCGTTACATAGGTTCACTGGTGGCGGATTTTCACCGTAACCTGGTTAAGGGTGGAATTTTTCTCTACCCCCGTGACAAAAAAAGCCCTGAAAAAACTGAAGGTAAGCTTCGATTGTTGTATGAGGCTGCTCCCTTGGCCATGGTGGTTGAACAGGCTGGAGGGCGTGCCATCACCGATGATGGCCGTAGGATTTTAGATATTGAGCCGACCAGTCTGCATCAACGGGTACCATTGATCATTGGTTCCAAGCAGGAGGTTGACCTGGCGGAACGCTTTTTAGCCTTAGATCACCCATAAACCGAATTTTTTCCCAAGAGAAATATGTTCCGATCATGCGTGGCTAGGACGGGCATCGTAACAAGCTGCCACAAGCATCTGATAGCCTGGACTGCATTTCCTGCTTGACTTTCGCTGTCCAAGGTATATAATAGCCCAATCTTTGATTTCGAATCGGTGTGATGGCCTACGAGACGCTACGGTTGATCTGTAGTCTCTGGCTGAAATCCATTTTTAAGAAAACAAAATAATGCAACGAACTCTCGCTCTACTCCTCGCTCTACCGGGAACCACAGACGTGGTGCATGGGGGAGTGTTGCCTTAGCGAGACAGTACATACATACCCTTTTTGAGCCACGGTTTGTCAACCGTGGCTTTTTTTTTGACTGCCAAACGGAGAATTCCCATGGATGCAGAAGTGATCAAGAAATACCAACCCTATCAGCCTGTGGACTTGCCAGATCGCACCTGGCCCTCACGCAGCATAGACAAGGCCCCTGTTTGGTGCAGCGTTGATCTGCGAGACGGCAACCAGGCCCTCATTCAGCCCATGAATCTGGTAGAGAAGCTGGAACTGTTTCAGCTTCTTGTTGATATCGGATTCAAGGAGATTGAGGTCGGTTTTCCTTCTGCTTCAAAAATAGAGTATGATTTCATGCGCTTACTCATTGAGGACAACCGCATCCCTCAAGGTGTTATCATCCAGGCATTGACCCAGTCCAGAGAGAGACTGATCAAGAAGACCTTTGCTTCTTTGGAGGGGTGCCGCCAGGCCATTGTCCATCTCTACAATTCGACCTCCACCCTGCAGCGGGATGTGGTGTTCAAAAAAGGGCGAAAAGATATTATCGAACTTGGCGTGGCAGGAGCGAAGCTCATTAAACAGGAAGCAGAAAAAACCGAAACTCTAATCCGTTACGAATATTCGCCGGAAAGCTTTACCGGTACCGAGCTGGAGTATGCCCTGGAAATCTGCGAGGCGATCATGGATGTGTGGGAACCGACCAGAGATAACCCAATGATTATCAATCTGCCGGCCACTGTTGAGATGTCGACTCCGAATATTTATGCAGACCAGATCGAGTGGTTTTGTCGGCGTCTGAAAAACCGGGACGCGGCTATAATCAGCCTACACGCGCACAACGACCGGGGCACTGCCGTAGCCGCTACTGAGCTTGCTCTTATGGCCGGTGCTGACAGGGTGGAAGGAACCCTGTTTGCCAATGGCGAGCGAACAGGCAATGTGGACCTGGTAACACTGGCCTTAAATATGCTCACCCAGGGAGTGGATCCTGAACTAAATTTTTCTGATATTAACAAGGTGGTCACTGTGACTGAGCGGTGCACCAAGATGAAACTGCACCCCAGGCACCCCTATGCGGGAGAACTGGTCTACACGGCCTTCTCAGGCTCACACCAGGATGCCATTAACAAGGGTATGATGGCCATCGAAAATAGCGGCTCTAAAAACTGGGCTGTTCCGTATCTGCCCATTGACCCCAGGGATGTGGGGAGGACATACGAGTCCATTATTCGGATTAACAGTCAGTCGGGTAAAGGCGGTGTGGCCTATATCATGGATCGTGAATACGGCTACAAGCTACCCAAAGACATGCATCCGGGTTTCGGAAGGGTAGTGCAAGAGGTGGCAGACGGGTATGGCGATGAGTTGACCCCGGAAATGATTTTCCATACCTTTGAAAAAGAATATCTGTTCAATAGCAACGGCTTTGCTTTGAAAGCATTTAATGTAATTAAGCGGCATATTGACGCAGAAGAAGAGTTTTCATCCGCTGAGGTGGAGGCGGTTCTTGTCGTTCACGGAGAAGAGAAAACAATCCGTGCCGTGGGTAATGGTCCTCTGGATGCCTTCTGTACTGCACTGCGCGACATGGCAGGGCTTGTCTTTACCCTACATGCCTATCACGAACACGCCCTGGGCAAGGGCAGTTCGTCCAAGGCTGCGACCTATATTGAGATACACGATAAGGATGAAGAAGGGTGGTGGGGCGCAGGCGTTGACACAGACATTATTATCTCTTCCATCAAGGCCCTGTTGAGTGCACTTAATCGTTCAGACAACAAGCCGAAAACGGAGCCCCCGGTTACCTGATGTCTACAATACACTCGATCAACATGTTGGTTCATGCAATTCTCGAATGGTTACTGGTTGCCGCTGGCCTAGGACTGATATTCCTGGCCCTGCGAGCCATCGATGTGAGCGTGGTACGCTATGCGGTGACTGGCATAGGGGTTTTGCTTTCGGCAGGGGGGGTGGTCTTTCGGTTCCGCAGGTTGCGGCGTTATACATAGCCCAATTGCTCTTGAATAATGAGACCACATGTAAGCTCAGTCTCTACCAGTTCATTCACTTGTTCACAGCGACTATCCCGCCCATGCATCGCGGTGCAAACTGCATTCACTTTCTCGGCGCATTGAGATGGTTAGCCCGAACTTCTCATCAGCTCTGGCGATGTCAGGTTCGGTAGTTTTTGCTACCTCAGTATAGTTGGGTGTAGGTATTGTCAAAATGCTACCGAAGATGCTATTGGATGGACTGACCTTGGGTACAATTTTGTCGGAGCGTGAGACAGCTCACGGACACCACATACATTTGTTGGTTTGTATATTTTCTTAAAATGAGCCAACATGTTCATGAGAAATACAGGTTAGCACTGCAATTTTTTTATATTTTATATCGATTTTACGCAGAAATACAAAAATTTACGCTAATTGTTCAACATCCTTGTAATGTGTATAATAATAATTACACCAACAATGTGCATAATAATAATCACACCAACCCGTTAGCGTACTTAAGCGCTGCTATATAGCAGGCGCTGATTTTTTCAGAGCTTAAACCAAGGCGCTCAAGAATAGGCTCAAACCTTTGTACCCGATGCTGTTCGTAGCTCCTTACCAGCTCGAGGTAATCAGCATACCTCCCCGACCCGTGCATGATAGCATCTTTGACTTCCTGAGCGAGGGGGAGAGTAGAAAACAGCTGTTCCATGGGTTGATCAAGCATGACATCAAGCAGGGAAAAAAGTCCGACCAGAAACAATTCGGTTGCGTCAACCCTTTTATCATCCTGAGGGGCGATCATTTCACAGAACTTAGCCCTGACCAGGCCAAGCCGAATAAGTTCATCGGGTTTATCCGTGGCCATTTCTGAAATAATGACCAGCATGAGAAAGTTGCGCAGCTCTTTTTGTCCCAGGTAGGCAATGGCGTGCTTCAGATTTTTGATCTCCTGTAATCTGTAAAAGTAGGATGAGTTCAGGAACTTAAACAGTTTATAGGTAAGTGAAACGTCCGTACTAATAATCTGGTTCAGGCGATCAATAGAGGTGTTTTTGCGGACTATTTCTGAAAGTAGGTTAAGGTAAACCAGCTTGTTTGCCGGGAGTTCTTTAATCTTGATATGTTCGGGTTTGCTAAAAAAATAGCCCTGGAACAAGGTGAACCCCAATTTATTCGCCGTGTTGAACTCCTTCTGGGTTTCTATTTTTTCGGCCAGCAACGTGAGACTGTATCTGGCAAGTCGGTGCAAGGTGCGGTGGATGGCGTCCAGGGGGGTCAAACGGAAATCAATTTTGACCACATCGGCAAGCTCCAGTAAGGGAGTTAATCGTTGATCGTAAATAAAATCATCCAGGGCTATGGTGTAGCCGGATTCCTTGAGCAGCTTGCAGCAGTTGATGACCTTGGGGGTCGGCTGCACAGACTCAAGCACTTCCACCACCACTGCGCTACGGGGAAAGGAGAGAGGCAGCCTTCTTTCCAACAGTTCCTGGGTGAAATTGATATAACAGGGTTTGAAGCTGGAAATATCCTTGATATCCTTGGTAAGAAATGCACTCGAAAGCAGGCTGGTTGTTGCTTTTTCCCCGCTCACCTGACGCAGGAAATTCCCTCGTGTACCACGGTATAAAAGCTCATAGGCATGGACTTTCAGGTAGGAGGTAAAGATGGGTTGACGGGCAATATATTGATCCATGAAGATACGGGTGTATGAGCGGTCTCGCCCACAACGGTTATGGGACAATCCTCTGTTTTTGTTCAGGATAGCGGCATGAGGCTCGTGTTTTATTGATTACCATCAAGGCGGTTAAAAATGAACAATCTTAACTTGTTAACAGCATCCTGTTCGATGACTTTAAAATGAACAGCTATGTCATGGCCGCGTACCCTGATTGCAAAGCCGTTGGCTTCAATGGGTGCGGTCTCTTGATGCAGCGGAAATATCAAAAGAAGTTTTTCGCCCACTGTCACTTGATGTCCAGTATCACGTAGAAGACAACCGGTGGTGGATAAGTTAATGAGCTGAGCTGTCCGATCATCATATGCTGTTTTGTATTGGATAACAAAATTGCGACAGGAAAAACGAAAAGCTTTTCGCCGCGAGTACTGACGCCTTTCGATAGATTCTGTCATTGTCTATAAACCAAGGGAGTAGGCTGTGCTTTTTTTATTCGTTAGGTGTTAAGGGGCCCCTATTCTCAAACTAGAATACCAACTGCTTTTTTGGTAAAAATTAATACAAGCGTCCTTCGGTTTAAAGAGTGTTTTTCTGGTCCAGCAACGCGCTTAGGGAAGATGCGTCCATCTACGCGCTCTGTACGGTGCTCTTGTAAAAATTATTGTCAAAAGTCAAGTTTATAGCCACCTAAAAAAGGAGGCATTTTTTACTAAAACATTCTGACTTCTGGTCAGGGGTACCTGTGTGTTACGAACCAAATAGGTTGCGCATACTATACCCTAGCGCCTTTGTTTGCTAGTTTATGAAAACAGTCTTTTGTCAAAAATGAAAAAAACAAAGTTCGACTGGGCCAAGCTTTCTCTTAAACTCAGCCGGTAACAGGTTCGGTTCTTTTTGGCAGCTCAGCTTACATGGATAGATGTGCAGTCAAAATACTACCGAATTGGTTCCTTAGCAGAATCTATGGGAGGCCACAATGGGAATCACTATTGTCCGGTTAAAAAAAGAGATAAAACGCCTGATGAGCTTCTTTCTTGTACAATTTTGTTGCTTATAACACATCAACATACAATGAATTTTTCATCTTGCTTTCTTTTAACACGGTATTCGCACAATTGCTACAACTTATCGTTGAATGAAGCCGCTCGCGCGGCGAAAAATTATGGTAAAAGATTTAACTGGCGAGGTTTTGAGGGGTTGTTGTCTAACTATTCAATTCCTCTTCCCCGGATAACAGGGTACTGGAGCTAAAGATGCTTTTGTACGAAGCGAATAATACTGAGGAGTCCTGTGCGAGAAAACCGCACGCAGGGATCTGTGAGCGGACGGTCAGGTAACTGGCCGTTCTACCTCGATTGCGATACTCGAAAAATCGAACACAATTGATAGAGGATAAAGCGATGATCAAAAAGCAAAGCGTAAGCAATACCTTATATATCCCATTGGCAGGGAACATATATACCTCGAAACATTTTCAGGAACTACTATTCGATGAAAAGGCTCTCGAACTAGAAGAAAGAATACCTCAAGGTAATACAAACAAAAGAGATAACGAGTATTATTATTTGGCATCGGCTTCAAGATACTACAATATGGACTTAGAAATAAAATACTTTATTTTAAAGCATCAAAAATGCAATATAATCAATATAGGATCAGGATTAGATACTTCATATTACAGAATCAATAGTCAAACAGCAACCTTTTACGAAATTGATTTATCCCCTGTTATCGCAGAAAGAAAAAGACTTATCCCGGAACAAAAAAACGATATATACATTGAAGGTTCTTTTTTAGATGTAGATAAATGGACAAAAAGTATAAAAGATAAAACTATACCAACTTTGATTGTTATTTCAGGTGTTTTGTATTATTTTAAAAAAAATAAAATTGACAATTTTTTTGTTCAGATAAAAAATAAATTCAGTTTGTTAGAGGCTGTTTTCGATTGTAATAATAAAATAGCCTTGATAATATCAAATAGATATGTGAGGAAGACAGGAAACAAGAACGCACCCATGTTTTTTTATATAAACAGCATTAATACATATTTAAAATATCTCAACCATGACATAAAGTTAATCAAAGAATATATGATGTATCATCATACTAAAAAAATATTAAAAAAAACATCCTTTAGTACTAGATTTAAAATGGCTGTTTCAGATCTATTTAAAATGGTCAAGATTGAACACATAAGAATAAATTAACCCCATAATCGGGATAGGACTTCCCATCGCTGAGGAGTCCTCCCACACCACCCGACATACGGATCATGCGTATTCCCTTTTATTCCGGCCACTGATTCCAGACGAACCCGGCCACCTGGCCAAGGCGGAAGCAGGGGTGTTACTCGTAGAGCGATGGATCCTGGCCAGGCTCAGGAGACACACTTTTTTCAGCCTTGCTGAATTGAACCGCAGCTCCTTGAGCAACTCAACAATTTGTAGACCAGACTCAGGGAAGCCAAGCTGCGTCAGGATGTTGCTGTGGAAGATATTGTTTTTAGACACCCGGGCAAGCTGGACAAATCTCTGGTCGTCAGACTGGCGCATTGCCATTGGAGAGATGATCACACCAATCTGATTATCTCTGGTCCCACCGGAGTGGGCAAGTTTTGCCTGTGCCATTGCTCAGAAGGCCTGCAGGGAAGGCTACAGTGCCCTCTACTTCCCTATGAGCAAGCTCTTTGAAGACCTGGCTCTGGTCAAAGGTGATGGCCGTTACCACAAGCTGTTGACTGCTTACCCAAAAACAGATCTCTTGATTCTTGATGACTCTGGCCTGGCAACCCCTGTTACCAGCCAGTTACCTATAAAGCATTGGCATGAACAGATCGGCGATCCGACCCTGGCCGACGCCATCCTCGACCTCCTGATCCACGCCGCCCATAAAAGAGAACTTGATGGAGAATCCATGAGAAAAAAGAAAGCACACTTGAGGTAAACAACACCCTCAGAGTAAGAAGGAAAGAATGGCGTCGCTACGCTCCGACGGCCTGGCCGGATTCACGTGGAATACTCAGTGTAAGTATTGCAACGAAAAAAAACACCAAATCAGGGCAGCCCAAAGATCTCTCCCCGTTTTCTATTTCTGCGGAGACAGACACTCATATTTGAATAAATGCCAGAGTTTTTCAATCATTTCCCTATGCAGCCAGAGGCCTCTGCCGTCCATTGAAAAACCTATTCCTGCTTTTTTAAGGTTGCTCACCCATTCTTTCTCTTATTCTACTCGTTGACAAGAATCTGTCAGCTCTTCCCAACAGGCGCTCAGTTTTTTTTCTGATACAGTCATTTTGGTTCCCAGTTCAGGCGCAAAAACAGAGATACGAAACTCCTCCAGCATCTGCCTATAGAGGAGAATATGTTCTGCACAGGCGGATGACGGGACCACAAATTCCTTCAGATGAGACAAGCGGTTTTGCGCCTTGACCAGCCTGATTGCTTTTTTTCGATCTTTAGCTGGTGAAAAGTCAGCCCGCTCCATCCTGATAATGAGGCCCTGAAGGTATCGGGGCACTTCTGACAGAGGAAGGGGGGCTTTCTGCTCCAAAAAAGACACCGGAAGAATCTGTTCAAGAAGCTGCTGATATTCGTCAAACCGGTCCTGTTCAAAAGATTTGCTTTTTTTTGCTCTATTGCTCCATGCATGCAGAGAAGTCACCGCAGCCCTTCTTTTTTTCAATGCCATAGTAATATCAGAAAAACAGGATCTTGTCAGTTGTACCATGCCTTTTGAGCGTACTATCTCCAGGGCGGTTTGAAACTGTTTGGCTGTGGGGATTTTAGATAGTTCAAGCGGGACTATTTGCCTGAGCACATAGTGGTAAACCTGCTGTTGCAGGTGAGCAGCAGAGCATTTTGTTCCCATTGACAGCCAGCTTGCCGAATGGGTGGCTACCAGGTGTTTGCTTTCCTTTTTGAGTTGTTTTGTTTCCTTGCCCAGCTCTCGTTCAAGGAGGGCATAAAGGACCTCAGCGGTCTGGCCTTGGCTTTTTTCCTTATCAGAGATATAGCGTAAACAGAAGGTCTGTTGCTTGGAGTCGAGTTGCAGGGTCGCAAAGAATATCTTTTCCAATCCGGTGTCAGGATGTTTCTGTACCAGCACTTGATCGACTGGGCTGATATCTTCTAGGGTTACATTTTGTCTGTGTGGTAGTTGTTCTTCTTTGACCGACAGCGGTTGGGAAACAGAGTATGTCCGTGTTTTGCGCAGGGCCTCTGCAAAAGATCTCCCGGCACAGATGATCTGTTCTTGCTCGTCAACAACAACCAGTCGCATTTTTAAATACAGCGGCAGGGCATCTGGTTGCCACTCGGTACGCTTGATTAAGACCTGATAATATTGTAGCAGGAGTTTTTCCACAGCACGGTAGAATGACCCCTTGTAAAGTTCCAGGCCATCAAGAAGCCGATCAACGGTTTCAGGCAGGGGGACAAGTTTCTTGCGCTGTTGCTTGGGTAGTCGTTTTAAAAGCAATAAGAGTTTTTCAGGAATCAGCCCTGGGACCAGCCATTCAAAAATCTGTGGATCAATCTGGGCAACACTCTGTGCGGGCAGGAACGCGGTAACACCATCCCGATGGTCTCCAGGGGAAAAATGATACTGCAGGGAAAGAGTCAAGGGGCCTGCCTGAAGAGTCTCTGGAAACCTGTACAGCTCATCATCGTCTGGGGCATTTAGGCAAATATCCTCCGGTTGCAGGCGCAGCAATGCCTCATTTTTTCTGCGGCGCAAAAACCTGTTTAAAGTGAAACGATCATAGACAAGGCCAAGCCGTTTTGCATAAAACGCGGCGAGAAGCTGATCGTCGACCATGACATCATGTCGACGGACCCGTTCTTCCATTGCCCGAAATGTCTCCAGCAGGTTTCGGTTATGTTCCATAAATCCATAGTTACCCCCAAGGTTGTCGGTAACCAGGGCTTCCTGAATGAAGATCTCTTTTGCTTCCCGAGCTTTGTCTTTATTGATACGGCCAAAGTTAACTCTTCTCCCGGCAACGATGGGAAGCCCGAACAGGCTTACCCGCTCCATGGCAATAACCTGCCCTTTTTTCTTTTCCCAGTGCGGTCCACTCCAGGATTTTTTGCATAACTCACCGCCGAGGTGTTCCAGCCAGGCGGGATCAATCCGAGCCACTGTCCGGGCAAACAGTTGCGTGGTTTCCACAAAGGAGGAAGCAACAACCCATTGGCTGCCTGTATTATAGAGGCTTGAACCTGGGAAAAGAACCACCTTTTTTTGTCCTGCTGAGAGATAATGGTTTTTTTCTTGTTTACAACAGATATTGCGTAGAAACCCGCTGGTTAGGGCCATGTGTATGGCCTCATAGTCTGCGGGGGTTGTGTTAAAGGAAAAGGTACCCCTGTGGTTGAGAATTCTCTTGAGCTGATCATGTACATCGCCCCATTCCCTCATCCGTTGCCATGAGAGATAATGCTGCTTGCAGAATTTAGAGAGTTGGGCAGAGCTTACTCTGCTTTTTCCCTGATACAGCATATTCCAGATATTGAGTAACCCCAAAAAATCAGATCGTTTGTCGACAAACCTTTGATGCGCCTCATCTGCCTTTGATTCCTGGCTGGAAGGGCGAACCCTGGGGTCCTGGATCGAAAGAGCGGCCGCGATGATGATAACCTCACTGAGAGCTTTTTGTTCAGCGCTTTCCAGTATTATGCGGCTTATACATGGATCCAGGGGAAGGGTGGCCATGAGCGAACCATTTCGGGTCAGCCGGCCGGTTGGTGTGATGGCGCCAAGTTCTTTCAAGGTTCTGTAGCCTTCATGGATACTACGAGGGGCTGGCGGGTCAATAAAAGGAAAGTGATCCGGCTTGCCGAGTTGTAGACTGATCATCTGCAAAATAACTTCCGCCAGATTTGATCGTTGAATTTCCGGGAGGGTGAAATCGTCCCTGAGAAGATAATTGTCTTCCGAATACAATCGGATACATGTTCCCGGACCGGTACGACCACAACGCCCTTTACGCTGATCACAGCTGGCCTTGGAAATTCTTGTAATCTGCAAACTTGTCGTACCACTGCCTGGATTATAACGTGCTATCCTTGCCAATCCAGTATCCACCACGACACTGATTCCTGGAACGGTTATGGAGGTTTCAGCAACGTTGGTGGCGATAATGACCTTTTTTTTGCTTGCCGGTCGAAAAACTTTTCGTTGCTCCGATGTTTGCAGTCGTCCAAAGAGTGGGAGAAAGAGGCAATGCGCCAGATTGGTTCTGGCGTTGAGTTGCTCTATGGTGTCTAGAATATCTCGCTCAGTAGGCATAAAGACCAGAATATCGCCATGTTCTGGCTGCATGCAGAGCTGTTCTACAATTTGGACAGCAGCATCGACATAATTGGGTTCATCTTTTTCGGTAAAACCGAATTCCTCTTGATAGATGGTTTCAATGGGGTATAACGTCCCGGATACATTAATGACTGGAGCATTAGTAAAGTGAACACTGAATTTTTCAGTGTCCATGGTGGCTGAGGAGATGACAAGTTTCAATTCTGGACGCTGTTGGAGAAGCCGTTTTAAATAACCAAGGAGAAAGTCGATATTCAGGCTGCGCTCATGGGCTTCGTCAATAATCAGGACTTGATAGGCGCTAAGAAGTGGATCGCTTTTTGTCTCTGCCAACAAAATTCCGTCGGTCATGAACTTGATGGCAGCATCTTTAGGAAGCTGATCTTGAAAACGAATTGTATACCCGACTCTATCCGGTGCCCCTATTTCTTCGGCAACCCTTTCTGCCACGGAAATTGCAGCAATCCTTCTTGGCTGGGTGCACCCTACCCGACACACCGCATCTCCTAAGGCCTCCAGGCACATTTTGGGCAGTTGAGTTGTCTTGCCTGAACCGGTGTCCCCGGCAACGACCACAACCTGATGATTCTGCAGAATGTGTATTATCGCCTCTTTGTGGGCACAGATGGGTAAATCACTGGGATAAGAAAAACGCATATGGTAAGCGATTAGGAGTAAAATGAACGATAAGCTGTAGTCGTGAGTGAAAAAAGCGTGTCAGTGTTTTATACTCTCATGTTGGTTTAGACAGCTGGCAAAAATGTTGGTCAGATACGCTTTTGCCCGGCAGGGAACAACGAGCTTCTCAGCCATGGTACCCATGTGCAGAGCGTGCAGCGTATACTCTCTAATCCATTTACCCTGAAAACAATGAGGCATACATGCAAAAAATAAAAAAAGCGGTTATTCCTGTTGCGGGGCTTGGGACCCGTTTCCTTCCAGCATCCAAGGCAATTCCCAAAGAGATGCTCACCATCGTGGATCGTCCGACCATTCAATACATAGTCGAGGAAGTTGTTGCCTCAGGAATAGAAGAGATTGTTCTTATCACTAGTGAGGGAAAATCTGCAATAGAAAATCATTTTGATTATGATTTTCAGCTGGATACTGTGCTCAAGGAAAAAAATAAAGTCACACTCCGAGAAGAGTTGACCAATATCAGTAATCTGATTGATATCGTATCGGTTCGGCAAAAGGAACCCCTTGGCCTGGGGCATGCTATATGGATGGCCCGCAATGTGGTGGGCAATGAGCCCTTTCTGGTTCTTCTCGGTGACGACCTGGTTAAGAGCGATGTCCCCTGCTGTAAACAGATGATCGAGTTGTACAACCAGGTTCGCGCCTCCATTGTCGCCGTGCAGCGGGTACCGCTGGACCAGACATACCAATACGGCATCGTTGAAGGGCAAGATACTGAAATTGAGAGAACGCATAAGGTGTCCCGAATGGTTGAAAAACCTACTCCAGGGGCATCCCGTTCCGATATGGCCATCATTGGTCGTTACCTCCTGATGCCGGAAATTTTTAGTGTGCTGGAGAATGCTACCCCCGGCCATGGCGGTGAGATACAGCTGACCGATGCCCTGCAGGCCCTGGCTAACCAAAGGGAAATGTATGCCTATGAATTCGAAGGCGTTCGTTATGATGCTGGTGATAAACTCGGTTACTTGAAAGCTGTGGTTGATTTTGCTTTGGAGCACAGAACGCTGGGTAAACCTTTCCGGGAACACCTGCGCACGATTTATTGACCCTGAAGATGTGGACACTGGCAAACAGTGCAGGTATCAGGCGGGAGCGTACTTGATGACACTGCCTATCTATATCTGGAGGCCATGAGAGTGTATGAAATTGCCGTAACCGCTCCGGTACCCGGCACCTTACGTTATTCCCATCCTGATTCCAGCCCTGCTTTTGTGATTGGACATGCTGTTTTGGTTCCGCTGGGACGTCGCAAAGTGACAGGATACATTCTCGACGTCTTTGCAGATGAAGAAAAAGGGGCTGAAGAATATGTCATCAAACCGGTTGAACGGTTGCTTGCTTGGGAACCCTTCTTTCCCAAAGAGATGGTCCAGCTGTATAGATGGCTGGCTGAGTACTACCATCACCCAATAGGTGCTGTGCTCCGTACCGCCTTACCTGCGGCATCAACTGCCGCAAGTGGTTTTTTTGCCAGACTTACTGCTGAAGGGGGGGAGCGAATACCTTCCTTTCTGGACTCTGCCAAGCCATTTCAGGCGGAGCTTGTTCGGTTACAGGAACGCAGACACCTCACCCCTACTGCCGTAGCTCGACTGCGACGTTCTCCTGCCGGTACAAAGCTGCTGGAACAGTTGGAAAGCGAACAGATTATTGAGTTACAGGCAGGAGTTTTTCGTTCCGGGACAAACGGAAAATTTCAGGTTGTTTATGAACCAACCCAAGCTCTGGCAGAGCTCCTGCATCGAGAAGATGCCCCTGATGCAACCGCCCTGGGAGCCTGGGCGCAAGAGCAGACAGGTCAATCACTGCAACCGGCTGCATTAAAAACACTGGGTATCGTCAGTGAGCTGTATCGATCCTCTGAGCAGAAGCAGATACCCAAAAAAGCTGTCCAAACACGTTACAAAAATAGTGGTCGCTACCTGAAGATACTGGTTGCGCAGAACCTGCTTGTTCAAACTAAAAAGAGGATGTACCGTACTCCGTTCGGAGAGCAGGTTGTACCAGTCAAAACAACCCCCAAAACGCTGACAACAGAACAGAGGCAGGTGTTAGGGGAAATCCATATCGCCATAGAAAAAAATGCATTTCATCCCCTGCTTCTCCATGGAGTGACTGGCTGCGGAAAAACGGAAGTCTACCTGCAAGCTGTACAAAAAGTTCTGGCTGCCGGTAAAAACGCGCTTGTGCTAGTTCCGGAAATCGCCCTGGCAACTCAAATGGAAGAGCAGTTCCACGCACTTTTTGGTCATCTTCTCGCTCTTCTCCACAGCGGGCTTACCCAAGGTCAACGGCTTGATCAATGGCATGCCGTAAGACAGGGGAAGATCCGTGTGGTTTTAGGGGCCCGCTCCGCTGTTTTTGCACCTCTTGACAATCTGGGAATCATCGTGGTTGATGAGGAGCATGAGTCGGCGTATAAACAAGATGACGGCTTACGATACCATGGCAGAGACGTCGCGGTTATGCGGGCAAAAATGGCAGAGTGCCCGGTTATCCTCGGCTCAGCAACTCCCTCCATTACCAGCTATGCCAACACCCAAAACGGCAAGTATACATTATTGTCCATGGGCAGCCGGGTGAGCAACCGTCCGTTGCCGAAAGTGCGCATTGTTGATCTAAGCCGAGGCAAACGTAGCAGGCCGGATCTTTTCTTTTCCGATCAGTTGATCAGGGCCATGCACGAAACCCTGGATCGGCGTGAACAAATACTGTTGTTCGTCAACAAGAGAGGGTACTCCTCTTCCATGATATGTCAGGATTGTGGTAGTATCGTCCAGTGCCGTCATTGCCAGGTCTCCATGACCAGGCATGAAACAAAGCAGGTGCTCCTCTGCCACTACTGCGGGTTTACCCTGCCGCTCAAGGTGCAATGTCGGCATTGTCATTCGGATGGTGTCATCGGTATTGGGTTGGGATCAGAGCGCATAGAAAAGGAAGCTGAGCAACTGTTCCCCCATGCCTCTATCGCACGGCTTGACAGCGATACAGCCTCCAACAGAAAGCAATACCTGGCCACGCTGGCTCGTGTCAGGCAGCAGAAGGTCGATATACTGGTAGGGACGCAGATGATTGCCAAAGGCCTGCACTTTCCTGGTATCACCCTGGTCGGTGTTATCCTGGCGGATTCGGGGCTGGCTCTGCCCGATTATAAAGCCTCAGAGCGCGTTTTCTCCCTCCTCTCCCAGGTGACAGGCAGGGCAGGACGTGGTGAAAGACCAGGTTCTGTGATTATTCAGACCTATCAACCGCATCATCATGCCATAACATGCGCTCAGGCGCATGATTACAGAGGACTGGTCGATAAGGAGTTGCCGGTACGCTCCCAGCTGAACTTTCCTCCATTTGGTCGTTTGGTCAACATCATGTTGAGAGGGCGCAACGAGAAAACAGTGGAGAAGGCTGCCCTGGCAGTCAGTGATTTTTTGCAGCAGCACTTTGCAACGCAGTTGCGCCAGCGCCAGGTAGAACAGCTCGGTCCTGCACCAGCACCCCTGAGCAGAGTAAAAAATCAATATCGCTGGCAACTTCTCTTGAAAAGCTGCAATTACAAGCTGTTGCACCCCATGGTTACTGCATTGCAGAAAGAACGGTGCTTTCAATCAGGAGGGATCAGGTGTTCAATAGATATTGATCCGGAAAACATGCTCTAACCCGGATTTGTCATCAGTTCATGCGCTTCCAGGTTCGGTAGTTTTTGGTACCTCATTCTATTTGGGTTTAGGTGTTGCCAAAATACAGCCGAAGGTGGTACCGTCTGGGTAGAGTGTTGGTGCACAGTTTGTCGAGACTTGATCCTGATCAAAGATGTCTCACCCATCTGGTTTTGTTAATTTTTTTCTTAAAAAAAGACAAACTGTTCATGAGAAATCCGGGTAAGTTTTGTTTGTGCCTACCAGTTAGAGGCGCCAAGAGAAACATCCTCCCCCGGCGGTAAAAAAGGAGGGAAAACCCACCAGGGAAGGACAAAGCTGGGTGCTCTTATTCAGTACCACATTCGGGCACTGATCTTTTATGCATGCTTCGGTGCCACATGTTACCATCTGAACCATGTTCGAAAAGAGGGTACGATAGACCTTTTTCCCATGCTTGTACACGTACTTGTTCTTGTACCTCAAACAGCTCGCCAGCCACTTTTCCAGCCAGCGCAGGGTCAGGGTTTTGCGCCTCCATGATCGCTCTCATCTCAGCACGTTTTTCAGCCAGGAGCTTACGAAGGCTTTTGGTTTCCTTCATAAATGCTGTAAGTTTTTCCAGCTTCTCCGGGTTCCTTTCTTGACCCTGACACCACGTTGGTTCCCTGGCATGGTGATGATGCTGAGCGACTGCTGCTTCTGTGATGGCAAACGACAGTCCTGTGGTTACAATCATTGCCAGCAGCATTCTTTTGGATACCGCTTTATTATCCATATGCATGTCTCCTGTTCATGTGTTGAAGTATTGCCTGTTGCACCCTTAAAAAAGCATATAGTGTGCCAATTGCGAAATATTTTTAATATATTGATTTTGGGCAATTTTCAGGCCCCACCTTTGCCTGCTTATCCACATGGCAGACCAAGGTGGTTCTTTTCTTCACAGGGCAGGAGTATGTACTGTATAAAAGCTATACACCTGCGAGGGATGATCCAGTTCTTTTCGTTACAAAAGCGAGTGCAGGAGAAAAAGAGCAGGGCAGGGTGAGCTGGTTCCAAGAGGTCTTCCTGGTCGGTTATCTTCCTGACTCAGTTCGGGCACTTATGGTCTATTCTTTGCAAAAAAGGACGTATGAGAAATACAATCAGTGGCATTATCCGGTCTCGTTTCCTCTTTGCTTCCCCTTGGTTGCTGGCTGCTGCAGCCGGGTTGCTGGTTATCATTGTGGTGATCTTTGCCTTCCATAACCTTCGGCTTGAAAAACGATTGATGACCAATGCCTTGCTGCAGAAAACACTGACGTTGATGCGGGCGGTTCATTCGGCATCGCGCGTATCACTTATTGCTGACATGGGGAAGGGCTACTGGCAAAGTGATCCCTGGTATGAACATGTTCAAAAGGTGATACAACACCTTGCCGACGACCACGATGTTGTAGAAATGGTTATCGTCGATGGGCAAGGCAGAATTGTAGCCCACAGTGAGAGGGAGAAAATCAACACGGTGTTATCCCATCTGCACTTGCTTGAGAAAGCAGAGCAGAGTGCCAAAAGAAACAAGCTCTTCTATTCCATAGACACCACCTCCGAGGGAAAACGAATAATCCGGGCCATACGCCCATTTCAGACAATTTTTCCAGTACGGTATGCGGAAATAGGCCGATCCCGGATGCCACGGCGGCATCATTTCTTTACCACCAGGGATGATCTCCATCCTCCTTTAGTGTCTCCTCAGCACAGGGATACACGCCATTTCATCATTATAGGCCTGGACATGAGCGCCTTTGACAAGGCTGTAGGTAGACTGCAGGTGCAGTTAATAATGCTATCGGCAGTCATGCTTCTTATCGGCCTTGCTGGCTGGCTCTCTCTCTCCATGATCCAGGGATACCGTGTTTCGCAACAAACCCTCAACAAGATACAGGCCTTTACCTCGCTGCTGATAGCAAAGTTACCCGTAGGAATTATTGCGACTGACCCAAAAGGCAGAGTAGCCACTTGGAATCAGGTGGTGGCTGAAATGACCGGGATACCTCAGGCAGATGCCATCGACCGTCCTCCAGCTGCACTGCTGCCGCCGGACATGGCAGCCTTTTTAACCAGAAGGACGGGACTGGAAGGGGGGGGATATAAAGAGCAAGAACTTGAGGCCCAGTTTCAAGAAACTACCTTTGTTCTCATGTGTCGCACCATCTGTATCCTTGACAGTGAACAACGATATATGGGGACAGTGTTGCTCCTCTCGGATGTCTCTGAAGTGAAGATGTTGGAACAGAAAATACGTGAAAACGAACGATTAGCGGCTATCGGCAAAATGGCAGGAGGGGTGGCGCACGAAATCCGCAACCCCTTGAGTTCAATAAAAGGGTTGGCATTGCTGTTGAAAAATCAGTTTACCATCGGCAGTAAAGAACAGAATGCCGCTGATCTGTTGATTCAGGAAACCGAACGAATGAATCGAACCATCACAGAGATGCTCAGCCTGACTCGGCCGATGTCCCTGCACATTACCCCGCTGCATATAGGACAGCTCTTGACCAAGTGCCTGGAGTTCCTGAATACGGAATGTGCAAATCGAGGCGTGGCCGTGGAACTATGGGTTGAGGACAATCTGCCTCTTGTTAGGGGGGATACTGATCGGTTGAATCAGGTCTGCATGAATATTTTTTTAAACAGCCTGCAGGCAATGGAGTCAGGCGGTACGCTGATGGTGTCAGCTCGCCAGAGCAACGCTGATCCCTCACAGGTCTGCATCACAATCCGTGATACCGGTGAGGGTATGGATAGAGAGACCTTGCGCCAGGTATTTTACCCCTATTTTACCACCAAAGCACAGGGAACAGGGATAGGTCTGGCAATCACACAGAAAATAATGGCAGATCATCATGGCAAGATAACCATTGAAAGTCGTCCCAAAGAGGGAACAACCGTGCGTCTTATGTTTCCCATAGAACAGTGAGTGGTCTTGTCCAGCGCCTTGATCCGTTGAACAATAAGGTATGCTTAGCCCAGGTTTCCCCATGAACATTTTGGCGGACTATGAGCGTGCTTACGGACATCATATCCATCTGTTTTTGTCTCTTTTATCAAATACGATAAGATGTTCATGAGCAATCCTGGTTAGGCGTTCTCGCCGCCCGAAGGGGGAGGGTCAGTGAAATTTTTATCCAGAAAAAGGCAATCCGCAGGAGAGAGGTCAAATTGTAGCTCTGCCTTTTGCAAAAGTGCAGATCGGGTCATTTCCGGGTGTGTCTCCAGCATTTCGCTTACCCAGCTCAACACCTTTTTCATCTTATCACTGGTCGGATGCAGCGATCCGGAAGTATTCATTTTTTTACCTCCTGGATGTTTTGCAGTGCTTTCAGATATTCTCTCTTGCACTGGCTGTATGATATGAGTGCACCTGCTGCCACTGTTGATGTGGGACGGTATTTCCGCTGGCGTCCGCTTCCTCTTGACTCATCCGTTTCATGGATGCTACAGTGCACTAACGAACGAACTTAACCGGAGTCGGTATTATGGACAGTTTAACAGGAAATTTCCTTATTTCAACCCCACAGATGCCCGACCCGCGCTTTAAGGAACAGGTTATATTCATATGTGCCCATAATGAAGAGGGTGCCATGGGGATGGTTGTGAACAATCCCAATTATGAGATCACCCTGCTTGAGATATTTCATGGTATCAATCTGCCCATTCCGGGCACCCCTTTGCCTCCTGTTTATATAGGTGGTCCAGTGGAACTGGATGCCGGTTTTATCCTCTATCGAGCAGCGGTACATAAACGGCATGCCCTGCAGGTGAGTTCCTCCGTATCCTTATCCCGTGATACCCGGCTGCTGGAAGATATCAGCATGGGGGAGGGGCCTGAACAATATCTTTTCTTGCTCGGATATGCAGGATGGGGACCGGGTCAGTTAGAGGCAGAATTAATTGACAATAGCTGGTTGACACTTCCGGCTGATTATGATGTATTGTTCCACACCCCAGACGATCAAAAATGGAAAAAGGCAGCCCAAAATTTCGGGATCGACATCTCCTCCTTTGGTGATGTGATAGGCTACGCCTAGCAACAAGAATCTCACTGTTTTCAGCACGCGTTGATTCAGTGCGAATCAACGCTTTTTTTATGCAAAAAAGCCATGGAACACATAGAAGTCCTCAGCCAGAAAATTTTTCAATGCACACGATGTGGTTATTGCTGCCATGGTGCAACCACGGTTTCTCTGAGTCCGTATGATCAAGAGCGTATGGCGGCTGCTTTGGGCATAACCGAAGAAGAAGCCCGGGAAAGATACTGGCGGATAACTGGTACAGTGGTTCAGATGCAGGTGGTGGATGGGCACTGTATATTCTATGATGAACAGCTCAGGGGATGCCGGGTGCACCAGGGGCGTCCAGAACGCTGCCGGGAATGGCCCCTCCATCCAAGCATGATCCACGACCATACCAATTACCTGACCATAACCGAGTCCTGCCCCGGATTGAACACGGCGCTTAGTTACCAGGAATTCTGCGTCCATCTTGAAAAAATCGTTCAGGCTCGCTCCGGTGCCGGGAGATGAAAATTGTCATCCCGTTTTTGGGGAAAACAAAGGCAAATTTTCTGCATACTGGCATCGAAGAATATCTGCAAAGACTGCGCCATTATACCGAGGTTGAGGTGCCTGTTGTCCGTACTGTCCAAGATCGCAAACGCAGTGAGGAGGCTATCAGGGAGGCCGAGGCACAACTTCTTATGAGTAAAGTGATCTCCAGCGGGAACACTGTGCTTGTCGCCCTTGACCCTCTGGGGGCGTCCATGGATTCTCCCGGCCTAGCAGCCTTGATTGCACAGTGGCGCGATCAAGGCGTCGGAACCGTCAACATGCTTATCGGCGGTCACCTGGGCCTGCACCATGCTCTCGTGCAGCAAAGCGGGAAAGTTGTTTCACTTTCAGCCCTTACCTTTACCCATGAGATGACCAGGCTGATCCTTCTGGAACAACTCTATCGGGCCTATACCATATTGGCTGGACAGAAGTACCACAAGTGATTGTTTGTGGTGGCGTGTTGTCCGCCTCTTGGGGCGAAGGCTTTTTTACAAAGAATTATCGGTACGCACCGGGGAGTCTGTTATATTGCTTTCGTGCACCTTCCTCCAGCTTTCTGTATACAGTGTTTCAGACGATAACAGTCACTATTATGCACTCTTGTTGGCCTCTACCGACCTTTGCGCTCCTTCTCAGGTGGCCAACGTGAGGCGGCGTACAGAATTTTTCCTATGAACGCAGAAAATACTTCCCAACAACATCAATTGACGACGGCCCCGCTTCTTGAGCATCAACTTTGCCGATTTGGCGCAAAGCTGACGGCCTATGCAGAACCCGGTGATGTTTTGCTGTTGCACGGAGGTCTAGGCAGCGGCAAGACCACGCTGGTTCAGTGCATGGCGCAGGCTTTTGGTATCAGTGAGGACCAGTATGTGTCCAGCCCCTCCTACGGGTTGATGCACGAATATATCGGATCCAGCATGTCCATTTATCATATGGATCTGTATCGCCTCAATAATGCCGATGAGGTTGAGGCAGCCGGATTACTCGATTATTTGACGGACAGGGATGTCTGTCTGATTGAATGGCCCGATCGCCTGGATGAGGCAACCCCTGACAACTACCTGAAAGTGACCCTGGCCGCCACTGCACCAACACTGAGAACACTCTCCCTGCAACCATACGGCCCAGCCTGGTTCAGGAGAGAATCGCAGCTCATTAAGCTTTGCGCACAGTTTCAAGTTTCTCTTGATTAGGGCAAGGCCTCTGTCCGCAGATCTGTGTGCCAACAGCAGAATGCCTTGGATTCCACCACGCAACCTGCTTATAAGAAAAACGCTCCTCACATAAACAAGAAACAGGGCAACGCTTATCCATGCAAAAAAAAATTATACAACTGCAGTCGTGTCCTAAAAACTACACCCATGACCAGGACAAAGCCTGCACACCGGCAGAGACCGTTCAAAAATTGCAACAACGGCTTAGGGAAACCGGACTTGATATCCTGAAAGAGGTCCGACGCATTGATACCGGACGCCTGGGTATACCTGTTTATTTCAGTGTGTGCGGTGCAGATGCGCAGGCAGTCATTGGCAGTAAAAATCAGATGGGAAAAGGCTCAACACCTGAACAGGCTAAGGCCAGTGCGTGCATGGAGTTGGCCGAGCGGTACAGTTTTTTCAGTTTTATGCAAAACAGTGCTAACTTTGCGGTAGGGGACTATCCGTCCATGGTACGGCAAGGGTTTCCTGTTCTTGAACAACAGATCCTGCTGGATTCGGTACATGATGGTACTCTTGCCCCGGAAATTTTTGATCTTCTGCTCAAAGACCTGCCCATGCAATGGACCTGGGCCACAAGGCTTTCTGACAACAGCCCAATTCTTGTCCCCTTTAGTTGGTTTTATGCCATCAACGAATTCAACGGTCCATCAGCAGGCAATACGCTTGAAGAAGCCCTCCTGCAAGGCGTTTCCGAACTCATAGAACGCCATGTCTGTGCGCTGGTTAGTCAGAACCGACTCATCACTCCTGCCATAGACATCTCCAGTATACGCCATCCTGTGGCCTGTCAACTCCTGGCTCAGTTTGCGGCACAGGGGATAGAACTCTATCTGAACGATTTTTCCCTGGATACAGGTATTCCTACCATTGCAGCCCTGGCGTGGGATCCCACCACATTCCCTGAAAAGAGTGAGATCGTCTATACCGCCGGCACGACTCCTGATCCGGTCAAATCACTCATTCGTGCCCTGACGGAGGTGGCCCAGCTTGCCGGTGATTTTGAGACAGGCTCACATTATATGGCCAGCGGACTCCCTAAACCGTCAACGCTTGATGCAGTTGCCCATGTCATCCATTCTGACAAAACTATTGCCCTGGATGATATGATCTCGCTTGCCAATGAGGACATGCTGGTGGAGATTCAAGGATACCTGCAAGCGGTCCAGCGCATGGGATCTGATATTTATCTGATTGATACCACCCATTCTGCGCTACGCATTCCAGCCCTGTATGCCATTCTACCCGGTGCCCACTTCAGGGAGCGGGCCATGGGCGGCAACGGCGCCATGTTCGCTGCAAAACTGGCCAGTCGGTTGCTCTTTGGACAAGAGCTGGTTGAGAAACTTGCTGACATGCAAAAGTATGTGGACAACGGATATTTTTTGGCTTTTTATCAAGGCAAGTTCGCCTATGAGCAGGGAGCCTGTCAGGAGGCCGAACATTACTTCATGGAGGCGCTGAGCCTGTCACCGAACGCTGAGGATATCCCATATATCTATTCCTATTTAGGCTGCTGCCAGCGTGATCTTGGTAGGTTTGACCTGGCCATCGAGGCGTTGCTCAAAGGGCTTGAGGTTGACGAGGAACGGGCGGATATGCACAACACAATAGGGGTATGTTATTACAAGAAAGGGCAGTATGAAAAGGCAGCAGATCACTTTCTCAGGGCAGTTCAACTCAATCCCGGTTCCGCCATTGATCACGCGAATCTTGCCCTTAACCTTGAATTAACGGGGAGAAGAGAGAAGGCTAGAGAAGAATACCAGATTGCGTTGAGCCTGGATCCAGCCATCGCATTTGCCCTAGAGCGCCTGGACAACCTTTTGCAACAAGATAAGACCGTGGGAGGAGCATGAAGTCGTTTCCCCGTCATCCAGAACGTATTCTGATCCGGTCAACCAACTGGATAGGGGACGCAGTGATGACCACTCCTGCTGTCCGCACCATACGCGAAAATTTTCCTGCAAGCACCATCAGCATCCTGCTCCTGCCTTGGGTCGCGGATATCTTTCGCCACAGTCCCCGAGTGGATCGACTAATCCTCTATGACCGCCAGGGAAGGCACCAAGGGGTTCTCGGCAAGTGGAAACTTGCGCGTGAGCTGGCCCGGGAACGGTTTGATTGCGCCATACTCCTGCAGAATGCCTTTGAAGCAGCCTTGATAAGCTGCGTTGCCGGAATACCTGCCCGAGGCGGGTATACAACGGATGGGCGCCGCCTCCTGTTGACCCATGGCGTTATAAAAGCAGCGGATATTGGTTTGAAGCATCAGGTCTATTATTATCAGGAAATGCTCCAGGGGTTGGGGCTGACCCCTTCAGAGGATAGACTGGAATTGTTTGTTCCCCAGCAGGTTCGGGGCAAAGCCAAGCAGCGACTAGCTGCCATGTCAAAAGGCACAAAGAGACGCCCGCTGATCGGATTGAATCCCGGGGCCGCGTATGGACCGGCGAAACGATGGCCAGCAGAACAGTTTGCCGAGCTTGCCTTACGAATATGTACGGAGTTGGCAGCCGATGTTGCGGTATTCGGGACCAAGGCCGATCAAGAGACGGCCAAACACATACGGCAGGCTGTTCCCCAACGAGACCATGTTCTGGATTTTACCGGGGCAACAGACTTGATCGAGGCCATAGCGCTCATTGAGCAATGTGCGGCATTCGTGACCAATGATTCCGGCTTGATGCATGTGGCTGCTGCGCTGGGCACCCCATTGGTGGCGATTTTTGGCTCCACTGATCACATCGCCACTGGTCCTTTTTCTCCATGCTCGGTTATTATCCGCAAAGAGTTACCCTGCAGCCCCTGTAAAAAATCAGTATGTCCCCAAAAACATCTGAACTGTCTGTATGCCATCTCTCCAGGTGAGGTGCTGGCAGGCATCAGGCAGCTCCTTACCCCTGATCACGACCCAGAATATGGCGCACCCGGATAAAAAAGCAGCGGTTTTTCTTGACCGCGATGGCACCATCAATGAGCAGATGGGCTACATTAACCATATCAGCAGATTCATTATGTTACCCGGTGCCGCAGAAGCCATTGCCCGGTTAAACCGGCAGAAGGTGCCGGTTGTGGTGGTGACCAATCAATCCGGTCTGGCAAGAGGGTATTTCCCGCCTGAACTCCTAGACGAGGTCCATACCATGCTGGATCGGGAGCTGGAACGACACCAGGGCCATATTGATGGGATGTACGTCTGTCCCCATCATCCAGAGGCAAAGGTGGATGAATTCAGGAAAGCCTGCACCTGCAGAAAACCCAAGCCCGGCCTCCTGGAACAGGCGGCAGAGGAGCTGAACCTGGATCTTGAACGTTCCTTTGTTGTGGGAGACCGTTGGTCAGACATCCGGTGCGGGGCTACGGTCGGGGCGACAACGGTCCTCGTGCTGACCGGATACGGGCGAGGAGATGCCCGCTATATCGGACCGACCGAGAACGTGCAGCCTGCCTATGTTGCCCCAGACCTGTCGGGAGCCGTCGACTGGATACTGCAGCAGATAGAAGGAAATGGCGGCTCACCAGCGCTGATAAGAAATCCGGGTTAGAGAAAGCGCACCTCCTTAGCAAGAAACAGCAATTGACCAGTTGCCGAATTCATGTCCGCCTCCATACCTATGGGCAGAGCCATGTTGGCCTGCTGGTGTCCCAGAGGGAAGCGAGCCCAGACAGGATACGTATAGGGTGCAGTCAGTTCCAGGACCCGGTTCCAGACCTGCTCTTGAAGGCGGATTTGCGGCAGTTCGTTCCCTTCCTGTCCGGTGTCGAAACTGCCCAGGATCAGACCGGACAGTTGTGCCAGCTTGCCGCTGCAGGCAAGCTGGGTCAGCATTCGGTCTATCCTGTACAGCGGTTCTCCGGTATCTTCCAGGAGAAGAATGCTGCCTTTCCAAGGACATTCCCAAGGGGTGCCGATAAGGTGCACCAGGGTGGTGAGGTTACCCCCGATCAAGGGGCCCCGGCTCCAACCGGGGCGCAGTATTTCCAGATTCGGGCTGGTAACCGGTCTGTTCATGGTACCGCAGATCAGTGAGAAAAAATGACGGGCCGATTGTTCGTCCAGGTCTCCCAGCGTCGTTACCACCGGACCATGGATACCTACCACGCCTGCCTGCACATACAAAGCCTGGAGCAGAGCCGTGAGATCACTGAAACCAATGAGCAGTTTCGGGTTGTTTCGTACTCTCTGCACGTCAAGATACGGCATGAGACGCATACAGCCAAAACCGCCGCGAACAGCCATCAGCGCCTGAACATCGTTGTCATACCATAGGGAGAGCAGGGTGTCGGCTCGTGATTGATCGCTGCCTGCAAGATAGGGATGGTCGCTCCGTATGTCGCCTGCTATCTTCACTCCAAAGCCCATGGATTGCAGTACCCGGATTCCCCGCTCCATTGGCTTGGTTGCGTGAATTGGTCCGGCAGGACAGAACAGGCCGATGGTGTCCCCCCTGCGTATTCTTTTAGGAAAAACTGTCTGCGGCACGGTTTAGTCCTTGTTTAGTTGAAACAACAGCTTAAGCCCTTTGAGGGTAAGGTGTTCGTCTGTGACTTCAATGCTGTGCGCGTATGGTTGAATAAGCCTTCCCATTCCACCTGTGGCTATGACATGGAGATGTTTCCCCTCTGGCTCCATCTCCCTTCCCAGTACTTCCACCATGCGATCAATCAGGCCTCCAAAGCCGTATAACATACCTGAATGTATGGCTTGTACCGTAGAGGTACCAATGGGATTTTCCGGGGTAACATCAATATCCAGCCTGGGAAGCTTAGCGGTCCGTGAGGCTAAGGCATCCAAAGAAATACCGATACCAGGGTGAATGGTTCCGCCAAGATACTCCATCTGAGAGCTGACACAATCAAAAGTGATTGCCGTTCCAAAATCCACCACAATCAGGGAGGCATGGTATCGCTGCCAGGCTGCTACCGCATTGACAAGACGATCAGCCCCCGCCTCTGCTGGATTTGCGAGCTTTATTGTTAGACCATTTAGGTTCAGGCTGTGGTTCACAGCCAGGGGACTGAAGGAGGTCATCAGGTAGGATTGAGCAAAATCAATCCAGCTTGTCTCCAGGGTGGGAACAACTGAGGAGACAATAAAACCCTGGATATCCTTCAGTTCGATTCCGGCCATTTGGAAAAGCGCATTATAGCGGATTGCAAGCTCATCTGCGGTTCTATCCTGATTGGATTGCAGCCGCCAGTTGGCAATCAGTTGGTCCTTCAAATAAACACCACTGACCGTGTGCGAGTTGCCGACATCAACAACAAAAAGCATGGTTCCTCCTCAGACGACCTGAAGTCGTCGGGATTACGGGCTATTCTCCACCCGCTTTCTGTCTCCTCCGTAGCCAGGTATGCCCAAGAACAGGCGATAGCCTGGATAGTACCCCTTGCCGCTCTGCCGGGTTATGTTTAGCCGGTCTTCGCTGGAAAAACACAACGGCATATACACGGCCTGAAGAGAAATGCGGGGGAGATCATTTGTATTTTTTTTTCCAGGCTGGTAAGATATTCCACTTTGCGAAATTATTCCAGCACCAGCCCCGTCTGTTTGTAGCTGTACCATCACTTTTTCAGGGAGAAAACCCGTGAACGGCTTATATATTCAGGTGCAAACCACTGTTTCTTCTGAGAAAGATGCCCGCAAGATAGCCAATGCATCTCTTGAGGCCAAGTTGGCAGCCTGTGTGCAAATACTGCCCTGCCGCTCCCAATACCATTGGCTGGGTAAGGTTGAAGAAGAGCAGGAGTTCCTGTGTGTTCTCAAAACCCGGCGAGATTTATTTGATCGGCTTCAGGCCTTGCTCTGCACACTGCATCCCTATGAGGTCCCTGAAATACTGGCTCTGGAAATTGTGGATGGCCATGCACCCTACCTGCAGTGGCTGGATCAGGAACTTGATCGTACGGATATCCAACCATGACCGATGTCTCTACCAAGAAAAGACGAGGCCGCAGGAGAGATTTTCACTGTCACTGCTGCAAAAAACAACAACCTTTTTGCTGGAACTGTTCCTGTGGGTTTCAGATTTGCCCGGCATGTTTTCAGGACAACACCTGGGGGATAAGTAACGGGCCGACCTGGGTCTGCCCTGATTGTGGACGGGTGCACATGATGGAATAAACCGTAATATGTGAGCGTACAATCCACCTTTCCCTACTAGCCCTCTTTTCCCCCTTCAATGCGTTGTTATGCTTCTTAATTCTAAACTGATTATTGAACTTGAATAACAAAAAAGAATAGCTATATAGAAATGATTAAATTAGAAAAAATGACTAATGATCATTTTAAAATTTTTCAAGAAAAATCAATCAATAATTATGCTAATGCATTATCAAAATCAAAAATAATTAGCCAAGAAGATACGCTAATAATTTCAAAAAATGACTTTTATTGTTTGTTTAATCAAATATTTCACTCTAACAAATTAACAATAAAGAAACTTATATTGGGTACTAAAGTTATAGGTTTTATATGGTATGAAGTTGATAATATAAAAGCACACATTTACGATATCTTTATTTACAAAAATTACCGTAATAAAGGATACGGAAAAGAAACTCTTTTAAAACTTCAAAGAGAATTTAAAAAGAAACATATCAAATACATCGAGCTAAATGTTTTTTCTCATAATCAAAGGGCTATTGATTTTTACAAAAAACTAAATTTTAATACTGAATGCTATACAATGATAAAAAAAATAACCTAACAAGTCCTTAGAAAAAACGGCGGAAGGCTGGTGGTATTTCTAACATTCTTGCACATACAAAATGCACAGGCAACTTGTAGCTCATTGCTGTAAAATCCCTCCGCGCCTGGACTCAGCGTTCACAGCGGCGCGCAGTGCCGGTGGGCACCGCCATTGGTCTGCCAGGCGAAGCCTGGTGCTTTTGGTGCTTTGTGCAGGGTTTCCTGCTATAGAGCAGGAAGGCCCTGTCGGGCAAAGCCTAGCCAGCAGCCCGTACCGAGCGTTGCCTGACTTGCAGAGCCCTGAGAGTGGCATGCAATGAGAGAAGTATTAGTAACCTGGAAGCCCTTTTATCCTAACTGATCACAAGCACTTCATCTTTGCACGATCACTCTTTCCTGCATACTCTTGGAGAGAGGCAAAGAGTGCTTGCATAAATTTGAAGCACCCGTAAAAGGTTACACCTCAGAAGTAGAGAATAATTAAGAAGTACAGACCCCGTGATTGGTTACGAGCACAGGTATCCAGCGAGGAAAGTTTGGTTAGGTATTAGATGCAGACATGATGGTTTGAAAAGGTAGGTAAACCAAGATGTAGAGAACGAGTACCTGATTCGGTTTGCCGATGATTATGTGTGCTGTTTTCAGTACCAGGGTGGTTTGAAGCAGGTGGAGCGCGTTCTTTCCAAGCGTCTTGGCAAATTCAACCATGAACTTGCCCCTGACAAAACAAAGGCTATAAGATTCAGCAGGTTTGAAACGAAAAATAGTAAGAGCTTTTTTTCTAGGTTTTGATGACCGCCTGGTCACCAGTAGAAAAAAGAAGCCTTTGGTCAAAATGACAACAGCACGGAAGAAGTTTCAGCAAGCTTTGTTCAAGATGAAGGCAGGGGTGAGAAGCAATCGTTGCGCTTCAAATCTCACTAAAATTATGGGGAATTTTGCGGCAAAGCTACAAGGACACTACCATTATTATGGTGTATGTGGCAACATTGATACACTTGGCTTTTTCTATCACTTGAGCCGCAAGATAGTTTTAAGTGTCTAAACAGGAGGAGTCAGTGCAAAAGTCTTAATTGGTGCGGTTTTGAGGGGTTGTTGGCTCTCTTTTCAATTCCTCTTCTTTAGATCACAGGGTACTGGAGCTCAAAATGCTTTTGTACGAAGCCAAGAATACCAAGGAGCCCTGTGCGGGAAAACCGCACGCAGGGATCTGTGAGGGTACGGCCGAATAACTGGCCGTTCTACCTCGATCAATAACCAATTTCTATACCCTCGCCTTTATGCCAGAATACGACGAATCGACCATAAAAACCCTCAGTTCTCTAGAGCATATACGAAAGCGGCCTGGGATGTATATCGGCAGATTGGGCAACGGTTCCAATCCCGATGACGGTATCTATATCCTGCTCAAGGAAGTGATAGACAATGCCGTAGACGAATTCATCATGGGACACGGCAAAAAAATCGATATTGAGGTGGATGATACCGGACAGTGTAGTGTCCGCGACTATGGCAGGGGAATTCCCCTGGGCAAAGTGGTCGAATGCGTTTCCACCATAAATACCGGAGCTAAATACAATACCGATGTTTTTCAGTTCTCAGTAGGTCTCAACGGTGTCGGCACCAAAGCGGTTAACGCTTTGTCCAGGACATTCATCGTGGTTGCCTACAGGGATGGACAGTATAAAAAAGCTGTCTTTACTCAAGGGGCGCTGATTGCAGAAGAAGAAGGGGCGTGTCAGGAAAAAAACGGTACTTTGGTCCAGTTTCATCCTGATCCCAAGCTGTTTCCAGCCTACTCCTTTGACCGGGAATTTATAGAGCAGAGGTTGTGGCGGTATGCCTACCTCAATGCCGGGCTTACCCTGCACTATAACGGGAGCGCCATTCTTTCAAAAAAAGGTTTACAGGATCTTCTGGACAAGGAAGTCAAGAACGAACGTCTCTATCCTGCGGTGCATTTTGCGGACAAAACCGTTGAGTTTGCCTTTACTCATACCAACGACTATGGGGAATCGTATTTTTCTTTTGTTAACGGAACCTACACCAGTGAGGGGGGCACACACCTGTCCGCATTTCGGGAAGGCATCCTGAAGGGGGTCAATGAATTCAGTGATAAAAAATGTAATGGTCAAGACATCCGTGACGGTATAGTAGGGGTATTGGCTGTCAAGGTGCAGGAGCCAGTCTTTGAATCCCAGACCAAAAATAAACTAGGTAACACCGATATCCGTTCTCCCATAGTGCATACGGTGAAGGATGCCGTGGCCAATCACCTGTACATGCAGACCGGCACAGCGGAACGGTTGCTGGAAAAAGTCCTGCATAATGAAAAAGTTCGGCGCGAATTGCAGTCGGTGCGCAAGGAAGCCAAGGTAAAAGCAAAAAAGGTCGCCTTCAAAATTCCCCAGCTCAAGGATTGTAAATACCATCCAGCCAAGGGCAAACCCTCCAAACCAGGCAGGGAGAATATGCTTTTCATCACAGAGGGACAGTCTGCCGCCGGCTCTATTGTCAGTTCTCGAGATCCCATGACCCAGGCTGTTTTTTCCATCAAAGGCAAGCCAATGAATGTGCTCGGTCAGCGCCTTGACCTGCTGTACAAGAATGACGAAATGTATGCGCTGATGCGAGCCTTGAACATTGAACAATCCATTTCTGATCTCCGTTTTGATCGCATCATCCTCGCAACCGACGCAGATGTGGACGGTTTGCACATCCGCAACCTGCTGCTCACCTTTTTCCTGCACTATTTTGAGATGCTAATCAAGCAGGGGCATGTGTCTATCCTGGAAACCCCCATATTCCGAGTACGTAACAAGCAGCAGACGCTGTACTGCTACACAGAGGAGGAGATGCATCAGGCATGCACCACACTCAAGGCAACAGGAAAATCAGATCGCAGCGTGGAGATTACGCGCTTCAAAGGGCTGGGAGAGATCTCTCCTGCTGAATTCAAACAGTTTATAGGAAAAGAAATGCGTCTTAAATCGGTACACATTGATTCCCTGAGTGAAGTCGGCAGAGTGCTGAAATTCTATATGGGAAAAAATACTCCACAGCGGCGCCAGTATATTATGCAACACCTGACCCTGAGGCCAGAATGAGCGAGACAGCAGCTGAGGGACGTCCCGGTAAACTGCATCAGCTTTTTGATGGCAATTTTCTTGAATATACCTCCTATGTTATTCGTGAACGGGCGATCCCAGATGTAGACGATGGCTTGAAACCGGTACAGCGAAGAATCCTGCAGACCTTGCACAACATGGATGACGGCCGCTACCATAAGGTCGCCAACGTGGTCGGGGAAACCATGAAACTGCATCCCCATGGAGACCAATCCATTTTCGCTGCACTGGTCAATTTGGCGAATAAAGGGTACTTGATTGACCGGCAGGGTAACTTTGGGAACATCTATACCGGTGACCAGGCATCTGCGGCCAGGTATATAGAGTGCCGTCTTTCTCCCCTTGCCAGGGCAACCCTTTTTAACAAAGAGTTGACAGACTTTATTGATTCCTATGATGGCCGGATGCAGGAACCGGTCACCCTGCCGGTGAAGATTCCCCTGCTGCTGTTGTTGGGAGCTGAAGGTATTGCCGTGGGTATGGCGACCAAGATCATGCCGCATAATTTCAATGAATTGCTGCAGGCTCAGGTGGATTATCTGCATGGCAAGGATTTTACCCTGTATCCGGATTTCCCCAAAGGCGGTCTTCTGGATGTCAGTGATTATGACCATGGCAACGGTCGGATTCGTTGCCGCGCAAGGTTGGAGAATCCTGATGCCAAGACCATCCTGATTACCGAACTACCGTACAACCTCACAACCCAGTCCTTGATTGATTCGGTGGATCGGGCAGCCAAGGCAGGCAAACTGAAAATAGCGTCGATCAATGATTATACGGCTGAACAGGTCGAGGTGGAGATCAAGCTGCCCCGAGGGGTGCATGCTGAGGAAACCATAGATGCCCTGTATGCCTTTACGGATTGTGAGCTCAGTGTTTCACCTGCATTGATCACCATTGTCGACAACATGCCACAAGAGTTGCAGGTTGAGGAGGTACTAAAACGCAACACAGACAAACTGCTGGAAACCCTGCGCAGGGAGCTTGAACTAGAGTTGGGCAAGCTCCAGGATACATGGCATGCCAGAAAACTGGAACAGATATTCATTGAAGAGCGTATATACAAAGAGATCGAAGAACAGAACAGTTATTCCCATGTTGTCAAGGCTGTTGACGAGGGGCTCAAACCCTATACCGGGGAACTCAAGCGAAGGATAAGCAAGGAAGATATCGAGCGGCTTCTGGCTATCAAGATTCGGCGTATTTCCCGTTATGACATCAACAGACAGCAAAAAGAACTCAACCAGATTGAAAGAAACATAGGCTCCGTCAGGGCGAAACTCAAGGACATGGTGGGGTACACCGTTTCCTATATAACGGAGTTGAAAAACACCTACGGTCCTGACTATCCCCGGACAAGTGAACTTAACACCTTGGACGAAATAGATGCCCGTTCTGCTGCCCCGGCCAATCTGAACCTGGTATATCAAAAGGAGACTGGATTTATTGGTCACAAGCTCAAAGCCGAGCATCTGCAAAGCGACATGCAGCTCTGTTGCTCGGAGTACGATCGCATTCTTCTTGTTTTTACATCAGGTCTGTACAAAGTGATTCCTGTCCCGGAAAAGGTTTTTATCGGCAACAATTTACTCTACATGGGTATTGTGGAATCCGGAAAAGTATTTAATGTTATCTATAGAAACGGTTTAGAGAATCTTTGTTATGTGAAGCGTTTCCAAACCCCAAAGTTTATTGTGAACAGAGAGTATCATCTTTTTGAAGAACATAAACGCTCCGCCATTTTGTTTTTCAGAATCGGAACCGAGGGCATACGGGCCAGGGTCAACCTTGTCCCCTCCTCCCGAGCCCGGTACAACAGTCTGGATATTGATTTTAGCGAATTCATGGTCAAGGGTGCTTCTGCAAAGGGCAAACGGGTTTCGACCAGAGTGGTTCGCAGGGTCACCGATGCCACAGGTAAGCCGGTTAAACAGGCTCCCGCGCTCCCGGAATTGCCTGGTTTCCATGCTTCCGCACCTGAAAAGGAGGATCAATAGGCTGCAGAGCCTGTCTTGTTGACCTGGTTCAGGTAGAGCCTTAACTCGTATCTACATGGAGGTGTACTCATGATAAGACAATCCGTTTGGCTTGTTATGGTCGGTATGATCATTGCCCTTGTGTGCAGTACAATGGTATCTATCGGAATTTCGAGAGAAAATAATATGAAAAGCAGCGAAAAAAGCAAACTCAGTAAAGCCATGTTTGCCGGCGGCTGTTTCTGGTGCATGGAACCGCCTTTTGAAAAACTAGAAGGCGTAGCTGAGGTTCTCTCTGGATATGCAGGAGGGAGCAGTCCAGACCCGACCTATCAGACCTACCATGATGGCGGTCATCTGGAGGTGGTGCAGGTGCTGTATGATCCCGGACGTATCAACTATGAGCAACTGTTGGAGGTGTATTGGAGGCAGGTGGACCCTACAGATAAAGGCGGTCAGTTTGTAGACCGAGGCCACGGCTATACGACGGCCATTTTTTATTATACACCAGAACAGAAAAAAATAGCTGAACAATCACGGCAAAAACTTGAATCATCAGGTGTTTTTAGCAAACCCATTGTCACACCCGTTTTGCCGGCCGCTCCCTTTTACCCTGCCGAAGAGTACCACCAGAATTTCTATTGTCAAAACCCTGCCCGGTACAAGTGGTATCGCTCCGGTTCGGGTAGAGATTCGTTCTTGCAGGAACACTGGCAAGATCGTGCAAAGAAAAAAGGAGAGGACAAAAAGGGCCTGCGAGAGCGATTAACCCCTTTACAGTGGAAGGTAACGCAAAACAATGGTACTGAACCGCCCTTTAACAACCAGTATTGGAACAATAAAAAGGCCGGGATTTATGTCGATCTGGTTTCAGGTGTCCCACTCTTCAGTTCACTGGACAAATATGATTCAGGCACAGGCTGGCCGAGTTTTACCAAGCCCCTGCGACTGGACAGCATTGTTGAGAAAAAAGACACCAGCCTGCACAGGACTCGAACCGAGGTGCGCAGCAGTCAGGGGGATGCACACCTTGGTCATGTGTTCGCAGACGGCCCGGAACCAACAGGACTCAGATACTGCATCAACTCGGCTGCGCTTCGTTTCATCCCTGTCGAGGATCTAGAAAAGGAAGGATACGGTGAATATAAGGCCTTGTTCGAGGAAGAAAACAAGTAGTTCAGCATCGTGCATCGTATCTGGCACCGCTGCCGCTGACCTTTGATGAACACTTTGTCGAAATGCGAGACCTTTCACGGACATCACTCCCAACTGTTTCGCTTTCTTTTTTCTCAAAAGAGAAAAATATTCATGGGAAATCCGGGTTAGCTCGGATTTCTCATCTGCTCAGTCGGTGCCAGGCTCGGGAGCTTTTGGGACCTCATTAAACTTGTGCTCTTATTCCGTTGAGTTTTCTAGAACCTCCCTGCTGCGCTTTACTGCGCACAAATCACCGCACATCGTGCAGACACTCTTATCTATGGGCAGGGAAGAATTTCTGTACCGCCTCGCCTTTTCCGGGTCAATGGCCAACTCAAACATCTTTTCCCAGTCCAACTCTTTACGGGCATGGCTCATGCGATTGTCCCAATCCAGGGCATGCGGTATGCCTTTTGCCACATCAGCAGCATGAGCAGCGATGCGGGTAGCAACAATCCCTTCTTTCATGTCGTCCATGTCAGGCAGCCTCAAGTGCTCGGCCGGAGTAACATAACAAAGGAAATCGGCCCCGCTGCTTGCAGCCAGTGCCCCCCCAATGGCCGAGGTGATATGATCATATCCCGGAGCAACATCCGTGACCACTGGACCCAAGACATAAAACGGCGCCCCGTGACATATTTTCTTCTCAAGCTGCATATTGGCGACCACTTCATTCAAAGGCACATGGCCCGGCCCTTCGATCATCACCTGAACATCTGCAGACCAAGCGCGTTTGGTCAGTTCACCGAGAATAATGAGTTCCTGGATCTGAGACGCATCTGTGGCATCGTTCAGACAGCCAGGACGCAGGCCGTCGCCAAGGCTCAGGGTTACATCATATTTCTGGCAGATTGCAAGTAGTCGGTCAAAGTTCTCATAAAAAGGGTTTTCCCTTTGGTTTTTTTCCATCCAATAAAGCAGCAGTGAGCCCCCGCGACTGACCACATGGGTAAGGCGCTCGTTTATTTTGAGACGTTCCATGGCCGTTTGATTCAAGCCGGCGTGAATGGTCATAAAATCCACACCGTCCTCAGCATGCATGGTGACCACGTCGAAAAAGTCGTCCACAGTGATTGCAGCGACATCCTTACCATACCTGGCCACAGCGTCATAGACCGGCACTGTCCCAATCATCAGCGGACAAATAGCAACGGCCCGCTTGCGAAAAGTTTGGGTATCCCCAAAGGTGCTCAGATCCATGATAGCGTCTGCCTTGAGTTCCACACTCCGTCGTACCTTGTTCAGCTCACTTTCCACATGGCAGCAATCTTCCGAAACCCCAAGGTTGACATTGATTTTTGTTCGCAGCCCTTCTCCCACACCGGCGGCTTTCAGGCTGTGATGGTTTTTGTTTGCCGGAATGGCAATGGCGCCCTCGGCCACTCTCTGTATAAGCACCTCGGGCTGAATATATTCCGTATCCAGCACATGTTGCATCTGCGGGGTGATAACCCCTTTCCTGGCAGCTGCCATCTGGGTTGTATAGGACATAGCTACTCCTCTGGTGTTTAGGTTTTCTTAAACAGCCCAATGCTGAATTCGTGATGCTCAGCCATTACCTGGTATTGCCTGGGTAAGACGTTTGACCATGGCGCCAATATCTGGTGACCCGACTATTTCGGTGACCAGACAAAGAGTGGTCGCTCCGTGCCGGACAACATCACTGATATTGTGCTCCTTGATGCCGCCAATGGCGACCAGGGGCAGGGCACTGTGGGCAACGGCATAATCAAGGTATTCCAAGCCAACCGCTGCACAGACATCTTCTTTGGTTTGCGTTGCATATATCGGACCAACGCCGATATAGTCGGCCCCCAGTCGGCTGGCTGCATCGCACTGTTCAGGAGAGTGGGTAGATAGGCCGATTATTTTATCCGGTCCAAGGAGCTCCCGGACAGCAGGAACGGGAAGATCTTCCTGGCCCACATGCACACCATCTGCGTCAACGAGCAGGGCGATGTCAATATAATCGTTCACGATAAAGGTCACCCCATGTTTTTTGGTAATTTGGCGGATTGCCCTGCATTCTGCATATATATCGCTATACTTCTTTTTATGCCGTTTTTCACGGTACTGAATAATACAAATACCTGCTGAGATCATGTCCTGAACAACATCAATGTTGGAGCGGCCAAGGGAGAACTGTTCCCCTGTCATACCGTAAATACCTGTAGGCAGTTTGTACCTATTCATGGCGTTTCCTCCACATGTTCAATGAGATGGTGGGTCATGATGGCTGCAATGGTGAGCACCTTATGCGCATAGAGCTTCTCTGAGGCGCAATCGGTACTGAAATCGCCCACAATAATACAGTTATCCATCTTCCGGGTAGTGATGCCAGATATGGATGCCCCGGCAATGCCGTTGGCTGCGACAATCAGCTCCTTATGCGGGGTGAGGGTCTCCACGAGCATTTTTTTGTCTTGCTGCCGATCAAGGCCTTCAACAACGATGGGACAGTCAGCAAAGACATCAATGATATTATTCCTGGTGATTCTGCATGTCAGCGGATCAATGTGGGCGGCCGGGTTAATGCGTGCCAGGTTTTCGGCAAGCATAGTGATCTTTGGTTTGCCAACCTGGTCTCTAAAGTAAAACTGGCGATTGAGGTTGCCGACTTCCACTGTATCATAATCCAAGATTTTCAGTGAGCAGATGCCCGAGCGGACGAGGTTGACGGCCACGTTGGAACCTATGCCTCCTGCTCCGGCCAGTCCGATCTTCATATTGCCTGATCCCAGTCTTTATAGACAGGCTGGTATCCATGGGCACTGATGGCCTGCACCATCTCCTCAACGCTGCGATCGTCAGTAATTTCAAATTGAGGCGTGGAACTCTTGTCCGGGTGTGCATAACCGCCGACGCTGGTACTCACTCCTGCGGAAAAACGTGTTGCCCCGAGGTGCATCAGGTGATCTCGCATAAGGGCGTTTTCCCTTGTGGAAATGGTGATCCCGGTCCGGGGCATAAAGAGGCGAAAAGCCAGCAGGAACTGGACAAAAGTTTTATCGTCAACAGGGTAATCAGGTTGAAAATCACATTCAGCGGGATTGAATCTGGGCAGGGAAACAGCCACTTCCGTGTCCAGATAGGTATCGTCAAGATATTTGGCATGGAGGCCGGTGAAAAAAAATTCCCTGCGTTTTTCTCCAAGACCGAGCAAAGCCCCAATGTTGACGGTGCGAAATCCTGCGCGGGCGCCTCGTTCGGGGGCGTCGAGCCGGTACCGGTAATCTTTTTTCTTGCCCGCCAGGTGAACCCGATCATAGGTGACCTGGTCATAGGTTTCCTGAAACAGGGTTAACCCATCCACACCCGCCTGCTGCAGTTGACTGTACTCCTCAAAATCCATGGGGAAAATTTCTATGGAAACCGAGGCGAAATAACGTTTTAGGCAGGCGACCGCCTCCAGCAGGTAGGTCATGGGAGTCGCCTGACGGGATTCGCCAGTCAACACCAGGATATGCTGTATGCCGGTGGCGGATATGGACTTGGCTTCCCGTTCAATCTCCTGGATGGTCAACCTGCGTCGGTCAATGGTGTTTGCGGAGTTGAACCCGCAGTAAATACATTTGTTGGTGCAATGGTTGGAGATGTACAGAGGTGCAAACAGCTGTATGGTCCGGCCAAAAAATTGGATTGTCTTTTTCTGGGCCATTTGAGCCATTTCTTCCAGATGATTGGCTGCCCGTGGACTGAGCAGAATGAGGTAGTCACGTGCTGTCAGATGCTCTTTGTGGATGCATTGTACTACCTGCTTATCAGTAACAGCGTTGAAAAATGCAACAAAATCAAAATCTCTGTGGAGATCGAGTGTTTGATAAAAAGTCATGCTATCCCCCCTGTTTATATGACCGATCAATCAAGAAAACCCGTCAATGGTGATGAGGCTTGTGCCGTCATGGAGGTATCGGCTACTTCGGCAAGATAAGCCATTCTTCCCGCCTGCACTGCAAGCTTAAAGGCGGTCCCCATGGCAACGGGATCCTGTGCCGTGGCTATGGCCGTATTGACCAGGACCGCGTCAGCACCCATTTCCATGGCAGCCGCAGCATGGGAGGGCAGGCCGATGCCGGCATCGACAATCACCGGTACCGTACAATTCTCTATCAGCATTTGTATCAGTGGTTTGGTTTCCAGTCCACGGTTGGTACCAATAGGGGCACCCAACGGCATAACGGCCGCAGCTCCCGCATCTTCCAGTCGTTTTGCCAGGGGCAGATCTGGCAGAATATATGGGAGGACCACAAAACCTTCCTTTACGAGAACTTCTGTAGCGCGGAGGGTTTCGTAATTGTCAGGCATCAGGTACTTGGCATCCGTGATGACCTCAATTTTAATAAACTTGCCACATCCGGCCGCACGTGCAATACGGGCTACACGAATGGCCTGTTCAGCTGTGCGGGCACCGGAGGTGTTGGGCAACAGGGTGACGTTATCAGGAATGTACTGCAAGATATTGTCTGTCTGTGACTGCATATCTATCCGCCGCAAGGCCACGGTGATCATCTGTGAGCCGCTGGCTTTGAGCATCTCAGGTATAGACTCGTTGGAAGCGAATTTTCCCGTACCGGTAAAGAGTCGATTGGTAAAGGTAACATCCCCAAGACGCACATCTTGTTTCTTCATAGTTCATCCTCCACCGACAAAATTGAGCAGTTCAATCCGGTCTTGTGTGCTCAGCTTTATCTCTGTCCAACGTTCCTGTCGGATTATCTGCTCATTCCACTCAACCACAAGGGCCTCTGTAGAGAGTCCCAGTTCCTGGATAAGCTCACCCAGGGTGATGCTATCTGTAGTGTGGCTCTCACCGTTGACACGTAGTTCCATGGTATGTTGATAGTCTTCAGTGTTAAAAAAAAACCGCTTGTCCCGTTAGGGCAAGCGGTTTAAGAGATGTTATCAGGGCTTTTGCCCGGTATCTTTGTTTGTTCCCGCTTCCCTTCGCCGGTATTATCCAGATCAGGTTCTAAGGGTTGGACTGAATCCTCTCAGCAAGAGATTGCACCCCTAGCGTATAGCTATCTCTATACTAGACTCCGACTTTTTTGTCAACTTTTCTCTCACCTGGATATCTCATGATCATTGTATCGAAATATGAGCTGGCTCACCGACACTACAGACATCCAGACATCTGTTTCTGTCTTATTCTTTCTCAAATCAGAAAATTGCTCATCAGATATCTCGGCTAAGCGGTAGACAGAAGTACCTTTTAATCGCGGTGTCCGGTCAAGTTCCTTGTTCTGGTGAGAAGCGACGGGACAAGGTACTTGACGCAGTCAGCACCGCGATTCACAGCGGCGAAGCCGCCGTGAACGCTGAGTCCACCGGCGAGTGTAATGAGTCCGGTGAAATGACTTGTTGAACGAAACCGCTCCGCGGAGACAACAGACCTCATCTCTCTTCGCCCCCTTTATTGTAACCTCCTGTTTTATGGTACTCTATTGCAAAGAACGATGCAAACGCATCCATCCTACCACTTTTCGTAAGAAGGAAACAATGAACATCACCACACCACAGGACTAAAAATTCAACACATACAACCGCAGGCATATTCAGTGCCTGAAACACGCCGGCATGCAGCCCAAGACTGCCCGAGGCCTACTCTCGGGACATCAGACGGATCGGAAAGTATTTTGACTGCCAGATCTATAACCTGACCACCGATCAGCTCCTTGACTACTTCAACGATCTGCTTGAAAATCTTTCCTGGAGCGCGTTCAAACTCGATCTTAACGGTCTGAAGTTCTTTTACACCAATGTACTGAACAAGACATGGACCGATATCCCTCTCATTAAACCACCGAAGATCACCAGGATTTCGGATACCCTCTCCGTTGAACATCATCTATCTTGGAAGATATCTTTACCAGGGCGTCATTCAGGAAAAAGATATCCTTCGCTGCGAAAAAGGCATGGTGACCTTCCGCTACCTGCCCGCAAAATCGAAAACGTACAAAACCCGAACCGTAGCCGGTGAAACCTTTCTATACCTGCTTAGCCGCCATGTCCTGCCCAAAAGTTTTCGCAGAGTCCGGTGTTATGGTTTTCTTCACCCCTGCAGCAGGAAACTCATTGTCTTTCTACAGCTCATACTGCGAGTCAAACCATTGCGTCTGCCTGTCGGCTGAAAGAAGCAAAGGCCCTCGATCAGCTGCCCCAGGTGCGGCGCACGAATGAAAATCATCAAAACACAGATTATCCTGCCACTCTTGGCCTGATGTGCCCAAACCAGTCGAAAGGAGGCGGTGTCGAATCCAAAACCCACACATCATCAGGCGGAAAAAAAACCGGTTCTCCCGGTAACGCACTCCTGCGCCCAAAAAAGACACTTTATCGTTGCAAACGGCCTCGACAAAGCTGACGAGCCCTTTTCAAAGCTCAATTCCTCCCAAAAAGAAACCGGACTCGCCAATATCTCTCTGAGTAAAACCCCTTTTTCAAAAAGCTTTTTTCTATATAATAACCGGGTTTGTTCAACAAAAGGTTAGATTGTGGCTCGCTGCGCTCACACAATCTAACCTTATTCGTTATGCTTTGTTTGTTCTCTCTTTCCTAATAAGACTTTTCAATAGCGTCCACCAACGACCTTAAAATTCTGAGAAAAATCGTCTAACCTTGCTTTTTCGTTTTTACTCAAAAAAATATTCTGAGTAGCCCAATT